>Ga0182024_10000392_pt1 | contig 112809 bp, 96 predicted proteins | sample P32metaG_FD_120480 | JGI IMG/M metagenome (GOLD analysis project Ga0182024, IMG submission 120480) | Permafrost microbial communities from Stordalen Mire, Sweden - P3-2 metaG (Illumina Assembly) | ecosystem: Environmental > Terrestrial > Soil > Wetlands > Permafrost | place: Sweden: Stordalen... | reverse complement strand
CGTCTGGACCCTCGTCACCTGGCTCTTTCTCACCTGCGGCATCTTCCTCGGCATGCACTGGGCTTATGCCGTGCTGGGGTGGGGCGGCTACTGGGGCTGGGACCCGGTCGAGAACGCGAGTTTTATGCCGTGGCTCACCGGAACCGCATTTCTGCACTCCGTGATGATGCAGGAGCGGAAAGGCATGATGAAAAGCTGGAATGTGTGGCTGATCTTCTCCACATTCCTGCTGACGTTGCTGGGCACGCTGCTGACTCGCGCAGGGCTGGTTAGCTCGGTACACGCATTTGCGCAGTCCTCCATCGGGACTTGGTTCATTGTCTTCATGGGCATCGTGCTTGGGGTCTGCATCTTTACATACATTTTGCAGCGCGGCCACCTGAAGACAGAGCACCACATGGAATCGCTGGTGAGCCGCGAGTCGAGCTTTCTCTTTAACAATCTTGTGCTTCTTACGGCCTGCTTTGTGATTTTGTGGGGCACGCTGTTCCCCATCATTTCGGAATATGTGCAGGGAACCAAGGTGACAGTGGGCGCGCCTTTCTATAACCGGGTTGCGGTTCCCATTGGGCTGTTTCTGGTTTTTCTTACCGGCGTGGGCCCGCTGCTGCCGTGGCGTTCAAGCTCGTTCAAGGCAATCAAGCGGAACTTTGTGCTGCCGATCATTGCGCTTTGGGTTACTGTGATTGTCTGCCTCGCCGTCGGCGTGCGGCCATGGAAGGACGGCGCGCTCGACACTGGAAGCTTCTACGCAATCGTGGCTTTCTCAGTGGCCGCGGCAGTCCTGACTGCGATCACCGCTGAGTTCCTGCGCGGCGCCGGTGTGATCTCGCGACAGACTGGCCGGAATTTACTTGCAGCCACATGGCTGCTGACGCGTCGCAACACGCGACGGTACGGCGGCTACATCATTCATATCGGCGTGGTGGTCGTTGTAATTGGGCTGGCTGGATCGGCTTTCAACCGCAGCATCGAAAGCGAGATGGGCCTGCACTCCCAAATGAGCATCGGACCCTACACGCTGGTCTGCACCGGCTTCACGCAAGATTCCAACTCGAATTACAACTCGGACTACGCGGTGCTCGACGTTCAGCAAGGCGGCAAAAAGGTTTTCCAGATGACTCCGGAGAGACGCTTCTACCTTGCCAGCGGCCAACCGCAGACCATGGTCGCGATTCACTCGGTTCCCGAGTGGGATTTGTACGTTGTGTACGAGGGCACGAATCCTGACACCGGCCAGCCGATCATCAAGGCGTTCCTCAATCCGTTAGTGGGATGGATCTGGTTCGGCCTGGTGATCATCGTGTTCGGCACATTCATTGCGCTGGTTCCAAACCTTTCACCTGCGACCGCTGCCGTGCGCGTCCCCGTGACAAAGGCGCCACCCATGACTCCCGCTCTCAAGGGAGGCGACTGATGGTGCTCCGGCGCTCGCGCGCTCTTACCCTTTTGACGAGAGCTGTGGAAGTGTCGGTGCTCGCTGGTGCCATTTGTTTCTCGCTGGGCGCGGCCACTCCCGATTCGCGCCAGAATACGCTGAGTCATCAACTAATGTGCGAGTGCGGATGCGCGCAATTGCTGGGCGAATGCGATCACGTGGGATGCCCCGACCGCGGCAAGGAACTCTCCGAGCTGACGACGGACATTGCAGCCGGCATGACCGATGAGCAAGTGATGGACGAATTTGTGGCCAAGTACGGGGCCACCGTTCTGGCCGCGCCAACGACAAGAGGATTCGACCTCGTGGCGTGGGTCGCGCCCTTTGCGGTGTTTGCGGCCGCGTTGCTTGGCACGATCCTGCTGATTCGGCGCTGGGGCGGATTGGGACTCGAGCGGCACGCGCAGGCGGCAGGAACCGTGGCACCGGTTACGGACCCGGCGGAGCAGGAACGGCTGGATCGCGTTCGCCGGGAGACGGACGCCTAAAACGAAACTGGAACGAATTGTGACGGAGGTTTTGGAGCGATGACGGAAACCGATGGCCTGATTGCCGGATTGATTCTCCTGTTCGCTCTATTTCTGTATACATTCTGGCCGGAGAACAGCTTCGCGAGTCAAAAGCAGAAGACGCGGCTCGATTATCTGCTTGAGCGCAAGGAACAGCTCTACGAGAATCTGCGCGATTTGAATTTTGAATACCGCGCCGGGAAGTATCCTGAGGAAGATTTCGCGGCTCAGCGAAGTCAACTCGAACGCGAAACCGCGGAGCTGCTGGCCGAAATCGATCAATTGCAGCAGGCGTAAAAATGGCAGAGAGCGGGAAGTAGCTACCTGGGCGCAGAGATTCGTTTGATCACGAGAATGAAGGACACCGACACGAAATGAACTTGAAACGATTGGGAATTCGCATTTTTGGTTTGGGCTTTTTGTTTGCCTGCGCAGTGGCGCAAGCGGCCACAGTGAGCGGAACCGTGACCGACAAGACCACCAACAAGCCCGCAGTGGGCGATGTGGTAACGCTGCTGGAGCCGATGTCGGGCATGAGCGAAGTTGGCCACGCGACGACAAATGCACAGGGCCGCTACAGCCTGGATATTCCCGGCGCCGTCCCGTATTTGATTCGCGTGGTGCATCAAGGCGCCGAGTACTTTATCGCCGCGCCGCAGGGTGGAGGAAACGGCGACATCTCGGTCTACGATGTGGCTGCGAAAGTGGATGGCGTCACCATCTCAGAACACGTGACCGGAATCGATACCGACAACGGACAGCTTCGCGTAGTGGAGCGCTATGACATTCACAACGCCAGCTCTCCGCCGCGCACGCAGTGGAGTAAACAGTCGTTCGAGGTGATTTTGCCAACCGATGCGGTAGTCGGCGATGCCTCCGCGCAGAGACCGGGGGCAAGCAGCCTGCCAACCAGCGTCAAGCTCAGTCCAGACGGGCCGAGCGGACATTACGCGTTCAACTTCCCTATTCAGCCCGATGAAGACGGCAAAGGCACGCTGTTTCAAGTTCAATACAATGTGCCGTACAGCAATGGGAAATATAGCTTCCACTCACAGGTGACGCTGCCTGCCGATACAGTGTGGATCGTGCTTCCCAAAGCGATGACGTTCACAGGCGGAAGCGGAGCGGCATTCGAGTCGTCGCCGCAGGATCCTTCGGTGCAGACTTTTCTGGCGAGGAATGTTGCACCCGGCAAGGCGCTGGAGTTTTCGGTTTCCGGCACGGGATCGTTTTCGCGGGACGACCAGAATGGACAGGGCGGCGGGGGCGGCGATAACGGCGGTGGGCCGCAAGCAGGCGCGCCGGGAAGCGGCCCGGGTGGCGGCCTTGGCGAGCCGATCAATACTCCCGATCCGCTGTCGAAGTACAAGTGGTGGATTCTGGGCGGGCTGGCGTTGCTGCTGGCGGCTGCGGCTGCCTTTCTGCTGCGCAGACCGCCGTCAGATGGCGCGAATGCAACTTCCGGCGCGGACTCAACGGCATCTGGCGGAATCTCGCCGGCTTATTCTGCGTCGAGTGTCGCGGGCGCCTCACCAGCCGCGAAGAATGCCGCGCTGCTGAATGCGCTCAAAGAGGAGCTGTTCGCTTTGGAAAGCGAGAAGATTTCCGGCACGCTGGCGCCGGCCGAGTACGCCGAGCAAAAGGCGGCCCTGGAGACAGTGCTGAAGCGGGCGCTTAAGAAAAAATGATCGGGGATCGGTAGACACGGCGCAGTGATCAAGCGGGCGGGGTTTGGTCGTCGCAACGAGCAAAGTTGCGTTTCGGCGACGCACTGATCGTCGCCTATTCCCTTCCCGAGGCGCCCTTGTATTCTTCCTCAATGAAGACCCTTCTTCGCACGCTGCTTTCTTTATCTCTTATCGTCTGGCTGGGCGCTGAGGTCTTTTTCCCGATCATTGCGGCCATCACATTTAGTGCGCTACAGCCCGACACACAAACAGCAGGAACCATTGTTGGCCAACTGCTTCGCATCCTGCATGAAATAGGATTGGTCTCCGGCATGGTTGCGCTGGCCGTTATGGCACTGGCTCCAGCGTTGGGAATCTACAAGCCGCGCCCGATGCTGGCGCCGATGGTGCTGATCGTACTGATGATCGCCGTTACGGTCTACTCGCAATTTGGCATTATTCCGGCCATGGAGCGCGACCGAATCGCCGCTGGAGGCAGCATCGATGCGACCAGCCCTCCCAATGCGACCACCACGAACTTCAACAAACTGCACAATCGGAGCGTGGTCGTAGAGGAAACGATTCTGCTGCTCGGACTGGCGACGGTGGTGCTGATGGCGAGAGCGGAGACTACGCGGGCCTAGCACTTGATTGAGAGGAGGTCGGTGGAAGATGGGGCGCGAAGCAACTTGCATGTGCGAATGGAACGGCGAGATGGCGCGCGTGAAGGCGCTGATTGAGCCGCCGGAGTTAATTCTGCGCGGCGAAATCCGGCGACGACTTCCCTTCTCTGAGTTGCGGCAGCTACGCGCGGAGGGCGGCTTGCTGCGATTCAAATATGGCGGCGACGCCGTGACGCTGAAGCTCAATGCGCATACGGCAGAGAAGTGGGCGAAAGCGATTCTGGCTCCGCCGCCGAGCCTTGCGAAGAAGCTTGGGATCACTCCGGAATCGACGGTTTGGATGATTGGTGACATTGATGATGCAGCGCTTGAAAGCGCGGTGACTGAAGCGAGGCGTGTGGTGCGCAAAGGTCCTGGTGTGCGTGCAGATGTAATTGTGGCGCCCGTGAGTACGGCTGCCGAACTGGCGCGTGCCTTCAAGACGACGGCGAAGGCGACGAGCAACGGCGTGCCGATTTGGATTGTGTATCGCAAGGGTTCCGGACATGACATCAACGAGTCCGACGTTCGCGAAACGGGGCTGACTGCGGGAATCGTCGATGTGAAAGTAGCTTCAGTGTCGCCGGATCTGACGGGCCTCAAGTTTGTGCGGCGAAAAACGCCAAAGCGGGTCTAAATTATCCGCGCGCGCCTCTGTTGCGCGCGATGCACGACGCGCGAGCGCTTCCTGTATTATCGGGAAGGCTTGAGCGCGCGGCCGCTGCAGGCAGAATCCACAATGGAACGACTATGAAAACCGGCATTATCGGCCTGCCTCAGGTGGGCAAGACTTCGCTCTTCAAAATCCTAACTAAAGCCAAGGTTGACGAGCATGGGCGCGCGAATCCGCGCGAGGCGCACATTGGCGTGGCGCGCGTGCCCGATGAGCGGCTGGATAAGTTGTCAGAGCTTTATTCGCCCAAGAAGACGACCTACGCGGCAGTAGAATTCGTCGACGTTGCGGGCATTGGGCAGGAGGCGCTGAAAGAGACGGCGTACCTGACCAGCCTGCGCAATGTGGACGCGCTGATCCATGTGCTGCGAGCATTCGAGAACGACGCAGTCGCCCAAGTAGGCCCGATCGATCCGCTGCGCGACGCGAAAAATGTTGAATTCGATTTGATGTTGAGCGACTTGGGACAGGTTGAGAAGCGCATGGAGCGCGTGGAAAAAGATTTGAAGAAGGGGCGCACCGGCGAGTTGGAGCGGGAGCAGGCTCTGCTGGTGCGGTCAAAAGAATCGCTGGAAAAAGAAATTCCCTTGCGCGCCATGGAGATGACAGCAGACGAGAAGAAGCTGATTCGCGGCTTCATGTTTTTATCGCAAAAGCCTATCTTGTATGTACTTAATATCGGTGAAAGCTCGACGCTGGGCGCCGATCTAGATCAGGCAGTGAGCCGCTACAAGCTGGATGAGATCGCAAACAAAGCAAATGCGGGTGCGATGGCAATCTGCGGCAAGGTCGAAGCGGAACTGGCGGATATGGACGACGCCGAGGCTGCGGACTTCCTGGAGAGCTATGGCCTGCACGAAAGTGGGCTCGTGCGGCTGATCCGGAAGAGCTATGAGCTGCTGGGGCTGATCAGTTTCTTTACTGCAGGCGAGGACGAGTGTCGCGCGTGGACGGTGCCGGCGGGGTCGAAAGCGCCGCAGGCGGCGGGTGCGATTCATTCCGACCTGGAGCATCATTTCATTCGCGCGGAGACCATCCGCTGGGATGCTCTTCTCGAGGCAGGATCAGAGGCTGCAGCACGCGCCAAGGGCACGCTGAGGCTGGAAGGCAAAGAGTACGTGGTGCAGGACGGCGACGTGATGCACATCCGGCATAGCGGATAAAACCGATGCTGAAGCTCTCTCTGATTCTCGGCACGATTGCCGCGCTTGCCGACGTGGCCGGCGGGCTGGTACTGGTGCGCGCCCGCGGAGTCGAGCGCTACCTGCGCTACTTTGTCGCGCTCGGAGCGGGGTTCCTGATGGCCACGGCGCTGCTGGAGATGACGCCGGAGAGCCTGCTGCTTAATGCGCGGCTGGGCCCGGCGCTGATCATGGCCGGCTATTGCGCGGTGCACTTGCTGGAGCACACGATCAACGCGCATTTCCACTTCGGCGAAGAGATTCACGGCCACGAATTTGTGTCCGCGCGCACCGGCTACTCGGTGCTGGGCGGCCTGAGCGTGCATGCCCTCTTTGATGGAGTGGCCATCGGATCTGGATTCGCGCTTTCGAATTGGCTAGGCTGGCTGATCTTTCTAGCCATTTTGCTGCACAAGGCGCCGGAGGGCTTCACCATGGCCAGCGTGATGATGGCGAGCGGACGCAGCCGCGCGACTGCATTCTGGTCCGCTGTGGGGCTGGCCGGCGCTACGCTTGTGGGCGTACTTGTGATTCAACTTGTGCCGCGGTGGGTTCCGTATGGACTGCCGATCTCGGCCGGCGTCGCGATTTATGTGGCCGCCACAGACCTGGTGCCAGAGGTGAATCGCGAGCCGGGCATCCGCATGGCGCTAGTGTTCTTCGCCGGCGTGGGCGGGTTTCTGCTGCTGCGTTCGCTGCTGCCACACATGTAAGGCGGCACCGCAATTCATCCGCTGAATCTGGCCATTGTGCTGGCGCGTTTTCCCGAAAACAACTTAGTCCGACCGCGGCCACACTGAGTTACAGCGATTACCGAGCCGCATTCGCACGGTATGCTAGGCGATGTGGCGTATTGTGTTGCACCTGTTTTGGAAGAGATCGAACGCTCGGGGCGGGCGCGCACGCGCATTCCATTTGAGATTTTAGGGGTCCTGCTTTTTACGGCTCTCGGTTTTCTAGTGATGGGCTACCATCCCGGCCTCGAGGACGACGGAGTCTACTTAGCCGCTGTCAAAGCTAACCTGAATCCAGCTTTATACCGTTACAATTCGAGTTTCTTCCGGCTGCAAATGGAAGCGACTGTCTTCGACGGATGGATGGCGCATTTCGTCTGCTGGACGCGGATGCCGCTCGCGTGGGCGGAATTGCTATGGCAATGGGCCGCGCTGTTTCTCATCCTTTGGGCAGTAAAGAAGATTGCGAACCGGCTGTTTCAAGAAGAGCACGCGCGATGGGGCGGCGTGGCAATGGTGGCAGCCATGTTTACGCTGCCCGTGACTGGAACCGCGCTCTACATGGTGGACCAGTATCTGCATCCGCGCGCGCTCGCAACGGCGTTGATCCTGCTGGCGGTTTGGCGAATCCTGGATGGAAAACGCTGGCAGGCGGCGGCGCTGCTGCTGATTGCTCTTCTGCTGCATCCGCTGATGGCAGCGATGGGAATTTCGTTTTGCACGATTCTCTCGTTGATTCTGCTCGATCGAGTGCATGATGGCGTGCTCGCGCTGCGAACCACGTTGCGAACCTCGACGGCCGTGGTCGTGCCGCTTGGTTGGATTTTCGAAGCCGGCGGCTCAAGTTGGCGAAAGGCTTTGGAAACACGGCCGTACTTCGACCTGCACAAGTGGACCTGGTACGAGTGGCTCGGAGCGCTCGCGCCCTTGCTGCTGTTCTGGTTGCTGTGGCGCGTCGCGGCCAGACGCGGAGAGACAATGCTGGAGCGTTTTGCCGCGGCCGCACTCATTTATGGCGTGATCCAACAAGTTGTGGCGATCGCCATGATCTGGCCGTCTTCACTGGTGCGGTTGACGCCGCTGCAGCCCATGCGGTTCCTTCACTTGCTCTATTTCGTGATGGTGATGCTGGCGGGATGTCTGCTGGGGAAATTAGTGTTGGGCCGGAGCGCGTGGCGCTGGGCCGTTTTTCTGCTGGTCGCGAATGGCGGCATGTTTGCATGGCAGCGAGCGGAGTTTGCCGCCAGCCCGCATCTCGAAATGCCGGGCCGGCAGTCGGGCAATGCATGGTTGCAAGCTTTCGCTTGGGTCCGGACGAACACGCCGGAGAATGCGTATTTCGCGCTCGATCCGCATTACACTGAGGCGCCCGGCGAGGATTATCACAGCTTTTTGGCGCTGGCCGAGCGCAGCCAACTTGCCGACGCGGTGAAGGATGCGGCGGTGGCGACGATGGTGCCGGAGTTGGGTCCAGTGTGGGCGCGCCAGGTAGATGCCGAGACTGGCTGGCGGAACTTCAAGCTGGCGGACTTCGAGCGGCTGAAGGCAGAATTCGGCGTGGACTGGGTGCTGGTGAACTATCCGCAACCCGATGGCCTTGACTGCCATTGGCACAACGATCAACTGGCGGTCTGCAAGATTCCGTGAGAAAAAATGAGACGGCGCGACCTGCGGGCTTTGCAGGTTGCGGCTATATCCGCGAGAATAGGATTGTCATCATTCTCCGCCGCGGACACCGAACATGCTTAATGTTACCCAGCGATTGATTCTCGGCTGTGTCCTCATCGCCTGCCTCACGGCGGGACTGGTCGCAGTCGCGCACAAAGCGCTGGCGGCGGCCGGGCTGCTACATCTGGGATATGCAGTGGCATTGGCCTGTTCGCTGATCGCGGCGGCAACCATCTATTTTGTTCTGAGGCCCATTGAGACGCTGGCGCGCGATGCGGAGCGCATTGGACAAGGCAACCTGGAACACCAGGTGGAGTGGAGCAGCCGCGACAGTTTTGGCGTGATTGCGAGCGAGCTAAGCCGGATTGCTGTGCGGTTGCGCGAGGTGCGCGATACCGAGGCCGGCCGGCGGCAAATGGAGTTTCAACTTTCGGACGCTGTGCTGCAATCGATCTTTGAGCCGATCATTGTGACCGATGGCAAAGGCCACGTGCTGAAGGTAAATCCGGCGGCGGCGGAGTTGCTGGGCGAGGCCGCGAGCGATCGCATGGCGCTGGCCAATACGCCGGGAGGCGAGAAGATTCTCAGCGCCATTCGCGACGCAGTATCGATGCAAAAGGCAGTAGCGACCGAGGGCGAGGCATCGATGTTGCCGATGAGGATCGGCAATCAGGAACGAAGCTACCGCCTGCGCACGATGCCTATGCGCGATTCAGAGGGCAGGCTGCTGGGCGCGGTGACGACGCTTGAAGATGTGACCAGCCTGCAGGATACCGATCGCTTCAAGACGGTGTTTATCGCGGTGGCCAGTCGCAAATTGCGCGACCCGCTGTTGCAACTGCGGCGTGGGTTGTATGCGCTGGCCCAGGGATTCTCGGGCGAGATGACTCCCTTGCAAACGGAGCTGGTGGCCTCAACCAGCAAAGAAGCCGAAACGCTGGACGATTTGATGGCCGACCTGATTGAAGTCGCAGAGCTGGACACTGGCAAGCGAGAGCTGAAACTGGAACGCATTCGTCCGCTGCAGGCCTTGAATGAGGCGCGGGATCGCAACTGCGACGAGGCTGCGAGGAAGCATATCCGCGTGGAGGTGAGCGCTTATGCCGATCTGGCAGTCGTGCAGGCCGACCGGCGCGCGCTGCGCTCGATTCTGGACAACCTGCTGTCGAATGCGCTGCGATACACGACGGAGGACGGCGAAATTCTTCTGGCCGCCGAAGAGATCAAGAGCTTTGTCCAGTTCAGCGTGCGCGACACGGGTCGCGGCATTGAGGCGGAGCGGCTAAGCACGATCTTCGATCGGTTTAATACTTTCTCCGAACACGGAACCGGCCTCGGGCTGGCGCTGGTACGGCGTCTCGTGGAGTCACTGGGCGGCCAGATTGCAGTGGAGAGCCGCTTCGGCCATGGAGCGACGTTCCGGTTTACGCTTCCGATCGCAGTGGCAAAAGAAGTTCAACATCCTGTCGAGGTGGGCTAAGCGATGGCGGAGATCGTTATCGAAAAAAAGCCAGAGCCGGCCAAACTGCGCATCTATATTGGCGCGGCGCCCGGCGTGGGCAAGACCTACCTGATGCTCAACGACGCCAACCTCATGCGGAAGGGCGGCGTGGATGTGGTGGCCGGCCTGGTTGAAACTCACGCGCGCAAGGAGACAGAAGAACAGATTCGGGACCTTGAGGTGGTGCCGCTGAAGGTGATTCCCTATCGCGGCGTGAATCTGAAAGAAATGGACGTGGACGCGATTATCGCGAGGCATCCACAGACGGTGGTGGTTGACGAGCTGGCGCACACCAACGTTCCCGGCAGCAAGAATCGCAAACGGTACGAAGACGTGCAGGAGCTGCTGGACGCCGGCATCAACGTGATGACGGCGGTTAACATCCAGCACCTGGAAACGCTGAACGACGCCGTTAATCGCTCGGCCAATACGACTATCCGCGAGACGGTTCCTGACAGCTTCGTCAAGCGCGCCGACGAAGTTGTGAACATCGACATCACCGTGGAAGAGTTGCGCAACCGCCTGCGGGCGGGCAAAATCTATGCCCCCGAAAAGGTGGAGCAGTCGCTGGCGAACTTTTTCCGCAAGGGCAACCTGAACATGCTGCGGGAGCTCTCACTCCGCACAACGGCTGAGCAGGTGAGCAATCGCGCGGCGGAGTACCGTCGCACGCAGGGCCTGGAACAGGCGCCCGTGCCGGAAAAAGTGATGGTGTGCTTGAGCACGCGGCCGGGAACGGAGAGGCTGCTGCGCATTGGCGCACGTATTGCCGGGCGGCTGGCGACAAATTGGTACGCGGTATATGTTGCGCCTCCGGACGACAAGGGCCATAGCGACCCGGAAGCGCATCAGCGGCTGGAAGAATACATGCGCATGGCGCGAGACCTGGGCGCGAAGGTGGTGCAACTCACCGATCGCAAAGTCGCCGACGCGCTCATTCGCTTTGCGCAGCAGGAGAACATCTCACACGTGGTCTTCGGGCAGCCTGCGCGGTCGCGCTTCGACATTTTACTGCGCGGCTCGGTGCTGAACCGATTTCTGTCAGAGGTGCGCGACGTGACCGTGCAGGTTGTGCCGATGCAGAAGCCGCTGCGGCGCGCGTAACGCGCAAACCCTCGGCAGTCTATTCGCAAAAGACGCGAACTTTGGCTTTTTCTTCCTTGGCGTCAACATCAACACTCAGATCCTCGAGGTGATCGATCAGTTCCTCGAGATTCTCTGGTTTGATCTGCGACAGCGTCAGCGGAACGCCGTGCTTGCTCATCTTCGCGTCAAACTGCTCGTGAGCCTGCTGCGGAATAAGGCTCGCGAGGCGCACTCCGGCGCGGAGAAGCTGCATGGGCACGCGGACGTTGACCGTAGTTGGGCCGCCCTTTTCCATAGACTCAACCAGTACGCGAAGATACTTGGCGCGGGTCTTTACGGGCGTGTCGGGCCAGCCGTTGGAGCCGGCGATGCGGCCGGTGAACTCACCGGCTGGAGGCGCTGAGCCGGGCTCAAGAGCGGCGATCAGTTGCTCGGCTTCATCCGCGGTGATCTTGCCCGCGGCTAACATTTCCAGGATTTGACGGCGATTTTCATTCATGCGTTTCTCCAATCTATTGGCGAATTGTCGCGGTAAGAACTGCGAAACCTCGGACTAAAGAATGCGAATCGATACTTTGCTCTGGTGCGTGGCTACGCGGATTTGCAAGCCGCGCAGGCTGGAAAGGATTCCCCAAAACGTGGCGATGGCGCGCCAAAAACTGATGCGGCCGGCGATGCAGGCGGCGAGGATTACGAACAGAATGAGCGGTGAGAGCAGGAACAACGGAATCCAGAGAAGCAGGAGTGGGATCCACAACCGCGGCATGTGGAAGTGCGGGCTTTCGATCTCGAGAACGGCGACATTGGGAATCATTTAAGGGCCTCCAATGCTCGGATGGCGTCAGCGGGAGAGATTTCGCCCGTGTTCAGTTGTTGCAAAACGTCTGTCGGTGATGAAGATGGATTGATTTCGACGAACTCGAGCTGGCCGGCGATACGATTGAGGCGCGCTTTGATAGTGGGATAGCTGACGCCGAAGGTCTGCTCCATCACTTTGATGGTGCCGTGCGAGCGGATGAAGGCGACGACGAACACCTGGTCTTCAAGGCTGAGGCGGGCGAGCTCGGGCAGGGTGAATTGGCCTTCGACGGTGATCTGTTTCTCGGGGATCCGGACGCGCTCGATGGTGAGCTCGCTGCCCTGCGCGATGCGGAGCAGGTCTTGCCAGTCGGAGGCGGCTTTGGGGTCTGTGAGCACGGTTTTGGCGATGTTTTTGAACTTACTGCTCGACAATAGTAAAGATTCTTAAGTTTGTCAACAGTAAATATTAAAATAGTTGATCCAGAACATCGATCACTGTATTTTCTTCAATTCGGCGAAGGATGGCCTGAGGAGCGGTTGATCCGCGCTCTCCCGCCCTAGCCACAGAAAACGTGGCTAAGGATGGGACAACCGACCCCATTGGTTGGTCAAGGTTGGCGCACTCGACCGAGAACATACGGCACTATTGCGGACAGGTCCAGGTGGCCACTTGCGGCGACGTTGGACGCAAATACGGACTGAGCGACGGCGGCCGCGGGCAAATCAGCGCCGGACGCTTTTGCGGCGTCCATCACCAGATCGAGATCTTTGCTCGCCAGCCGCAACGGGAACTCGGGGGAGTAGTCACCGTCCTTGATCTTGCGGAACTTGCCTACAAACGCGGGGGCCACGACTGCCGTCTTTGAGAGAACATCGAGCAGAACATTGCGATCTATGTGAAGATGCTCTCCGAGCGAGACAGCTTCCGCGATTGCCTCCATATCAAGACCGAGCAGAAGGTTGACGACCAATTTCATTTGAACGCCTGAAGACCCCGGTCCGATCAAGAACCATTGTTTGGCAATCGACTCGTAAACCGGGACACATCGGTCGAAGATCTCTTTGTCGCCACCGGCGAGAAGTGTAATTGCTCCGGCATCGACGGCTGGCGTCGACCCGGAGATGGCCACATCGAGCAGATTCAGGCCTTTCGCCTGGGCCTGATGGTGTAGCTCGCGCGACAGATCCGGCGAGATCGTGCTCATTTCAAGAATCACGGCTCCCGGCCTTGCGACAGACAAGATGCCGCCGTTTTCGAGATACACCGAGCGGACGGCTGCATCATTTGCCAGAGAGGAGAGAATCAGATCCGAATGAGCGACGAGATCGGCAACGGATGGCGCAATGACAATTCCCTGCTTGCCAATCTCCTGTGCCGGCGCTGGACTGCGGTTCCAAGCTTGAATGCGCCAACCGCTCGAGTGCAATCGCCGCACCAAGTGGCTGCCCATAAGGCCGAGGCCGACGAACCCAACCCTGGTGTTCGCTTTATCAAGACTTGTCGCTGGCGCGCTCATTCTGTCACCTCCCGGTTCTTGTTTTCGCTTCTGCCGCCGGTGATTGACTACGCGGCTATGGGATGCTCTTATTTTGCCATTCCGGATGGATTGGAATCGATTTGGGACCAGCCGGATGTGCGACTGCTCACGGAATGACGCACTCGTCGACGCGTGCGTAGTTTGCGAATCGTGAATCGGGACGGGAGGGTGAGGCGTCGTTAGTGAAGGGCGGAAAACGCGGGAATCGTCCTCGGCCAGCGCTCGGGCTAGTCTTCGATCCGGGTGAGTCGCGCTCTGGCTTTTGCGCGCAGCCATTGGCGGGTCCAGATGGCAAGCAGAAGCGCGAGGACGACAACGACGACCGCAATCAGCCACGGATACGCCGCAACCAGAAGACGCAGCTGAATCCACCAGGGCAAGAAGCCCACGTAATAGACCTGCGCGCCGACGCGGGACGATCGGAATTCGGTTCCATGCAGAATGGAGACGGAGCCGGAGATGTCGCTGGATTGCTGAACGTCAAGGAACGTGCTTATGAACGGCTCGAAGCTTGAGCCGTCTTTGAGGTGGATGGCGACGATGCTTCGGTTGCCGCCAACGTCATAGGGAGACTCGATGCCTTCGATGACGGCGTCGGGCGTGCCGCCGGTGGTGAGGTCGCCCGGGTCGGCCTGGTCCGCATTTTGGTCGGTGAAGTGGAGCTTCCGCCACGCCTTGTGGACGAGCGCGAGGAAGAATCCCCTGATGTCGTGGATTGGGTCCGGAACCTGCGCCGGGGCCGCGACGTGAACCTGCTCTCCGCTTAGCGAGACGGGAAGATGCGTGCCAAGCTTCGAAAATGCAGGCTGGTCGTCACCTGCACCAATGATAAGGAAGTCAGTCGCGGCGCCGTTTTGCAGAGCGTCGGGTCCGGCTACGACTACGCGAAGGCCCGGAGAACCAGTCTGGCGGCCGAAGTGGCCCATCAGCGTGACGAAGGCCTCGATCTCCTGCTGCGTGGGCGTGGGCGGCAGAACGACGGTGGTTCCACTCAGGTCAGCGAAGCGTGTGAACGGGAATCCGGCGTTGGCGAAAATTTCGAGATTGGGCAGCGGCGTCCAATGCGGGTAGCCGCGGAGATCGAGATAGGACTCCTGAAGAATTGCGCCCTGCAAATTGATAGGGGTTCCGTCGTCGCAATTCTGTTTATGGGCCGGTTGGAAAGTGTAATCAAACGAAAGCGTATTTGAGAACGGGCGCAGGCTGGCAACGGGAACGGCAACGTCAATCTGTGTCGTGCGCAATGTGTCCTGGCCTGGAGCAAGCGGAGCAGAGCCGAGGAACGCGCTATTAAGGCGCATCTGCAGGCTGGAGTCTGGGCCGATGGGAACGGAGTTGTAGCGATAAGCGAGATGCAGCCGCGGGCTATCGTTTTCTGCGTCGTAGTAGAGGTCGGGAGGAATGCGGAAGTAGGCATTGAGCGTGGCGGCGCCGTCGCCCTCAAGATGGTCGATGCTGGTGACGAGCGGAATCGTCTGGTCAGTGCGCGCCCAGCGCGGCGCGGTGTCTGGCGCTTGTTTCGCGGGAAGCACAAAATTGCTGATGGAGGTCAGCGCGCCGCTGAGCAGTCCGGTGTGCAGCGCGAGTCCCTGAGCCGCAATAACGGCGTCGTCCGCGCTCGTGCCAGCGACGATGAGAATTTTGCCGTCAGGATCGGAGGGGTTGGCGCGCATTGCCACGGTGGGCCCGTTGATGGCAGAGACATTCAGTCCGTCAAGGCTGGTGGCGTTTTCTGCGATTACGATGACGTTGCCCTGCGGAATGGTTCCGATGCTCACGGGGAAACGGACCGGTCGGTCGGCAGAGACGAGGCCGAAATAGCTGGCGACGATGCCCGCGGCCTGAATGGCTTTGAACGACGGCTGCCTGGGAAAGACGATGGGAATACTGAGAGGCTGAATAGTGGCCGGGTCGACAAATGGAGTCGGCAGTTGTTTGAGATCGTTGGCGAGTGGAAGCAGGTCGCCGCGAATGTCGAGAGAGGTGTTGGGATCGATGCGTGCCCACAGCGAAGTGTTGGCGGGATCCTCGCAGCCCGTGGCGTAGTGACCGATGAACTCGATGGTGAGCGTGTTCGAGTGAACGAGCCGCTCGGGAGGAATGTTGAAGTCGGCCTCGGTGTTGCTGCCGTCAGAGCCGCCGAATTTTCCAGCGGTGGGCTGGATGGTGGCGAAGAGCGTTCCGTTCAGGATGAGCTTGAGATGGCTTAATTGTGGAATAAGCGAGGGAGAAAATGCGTAATAAACATGAATCGCGGCGGTGCGGACGACATGCGTCTGCGGCAGCGTGAAGTAAATGCTGTGCCGGCGATCGATAGAGTGCAGCTCGATCTGCGGCGAGCCTGCGTCGGCGAGAGTGAAGGAGTCGTGATACTGGCCCGGCAAGACAGCGGCGTCAGCCGAACTTGCGGAATTGGCGGTGCTGGCGGAGTTCGCCGGGCCTGCGGCGCCGGCAGAACTCGACGCCGGGGACGGCGATTGTGTGCGGGCATTTGGCGAGCCGAAAACGAGCAGGCCCGCGAGAAACAGGATCATTCCCGCCTGGACAATGGAAAGCGGATTCGACTTGCGGCAGGCGGCGAGGTCATCGAGGCCAAAGATGCTGAGCACAGTGGCCATGAGGCCACGCATGGAGATTTGGAAGATGTGGCCAAGCGAGCGGAGCACCTTGTCGTTTTCGCGCGACTCGCCCCATCCAAGCCAGGAATCGGCGCGCGAGTAAAGCTGAAGGGTGAGTGCTTCCAGCTCGGCGATCGACAGATCGTCAAAACGAACGCGCAACTCTGAATTACCCAACGACACCACGGTGGCATGCAGGGCGTTCGGTTGCGGAGATTGCGGAAAAGCCAGATGGACCATTGCATCGGGCGCAAGATCGATTTGCTCAGCGAGGCGGATGCCTGCGCCGCCGTTAGACATGTCGATGGTTTCAGTAGCAATCGTTCTTCCGCCGGGCAGCCTGACAATGATCGGCGTAGCAATGTTAAGGCGAACCGTGGTGCGGCGCTGCATGAGCTCGCGCGCAACGGCGATGCAAACGCCGAGAATTACGACATTAAAGCAGCACCACAGGACGTTGATGAGTAGGGTGCCGCGGCTCGAAACGTCCCAGATCAGGAAACGCGGAACGGCAATCGCAAGCCCGGCGAGGTTGAGGGCAAGCAAGATGAGGAACGGGTGGGCGATGCGCGAATCAAAGAAGGTGCGCTTGACTACGCCGCCTTTCGAGGTGACGTTGAACTTGCCCAGCTTTGGGTTGATGAGCGCCATCAAAGTTGGAAACAGAATGTACGGCGCCAGCACTGTCTCGTAGATGTCGTTCCAGTAGGAATTGCGGTGCTCGCCTTGAATGCGCGAATTGGTGACGCTCGAAAGGATGAGATGCGGCAGAGCGTAGGCCAGAATGGCGGCCCAGAAGCCGGGAATGTTGGTGCGGCCGAGGAGCAGAAAGATGAGCGGCGCGGTAAGAAAGATGAGCCGCGGCACGGCATAGAGAAAATGCCCAACGGCGTTGAAGTAGCAGAGGCGCTGGGGGAATGTGAGTCCGGGGGCGAAGAGCGGATTTTCGGTGCGCAGGACCTGAATCATGCCACGCGCCCACCGAATGCGCTGTGCGACGTGGGCTGAGAGGCGCCCGGCTGCGAGGCCAGCGGCTTGAGGAATGTTGATGTACGCCGTGTTCCAGCCGGCCATTTGCATGCGCAGCGAAGTGTGCGCGTCTTCAGTGACGGTCTCGCCGGCGATGCCGCCAATCTCGTCGAGAGCATCGCGGCGCAGCACCGCGCAGGAACCGCAAAAGAAGGACGAGTTCCAGAAGTCGTTGCCATCCTGAACCACGCCGTAAAACAACTCGCCTTCATTGGGAATTACATGGAACTGCTTGAGATTGCGCTCGAAGGGATCGGGCGAATAGAAGCGATGCGGCGTTTGCATCACGGCCAGCTTGGGATCGCGCAAGAACCAGCCGATGGTCATCTGCAAGAAGCTGCGAGTGGGAACATGGTCGGAGTCGAAGACAGCCACAAGCGGCGAGGACGTGGTTTTGAGCGCAGCGTTGATATTGCCGGCCTTGGCGAATTGATTGTCGGGCCGGGTCCTGTAGCCGATGCCGGCATCGAAGGCGAATTGCTCAAACTCTTTTCGACGGCCGTCGTCGAGAAGGTAGACGTGAAGTTTGTCGGCGGGCCAATCCATGTTGAGCGCGCCGAAGGCGGTGAAGCGGACGACGTCGAGCGGCTCATTGATGGTGGGGATGAGGACGTCGATATCGGGCCAGTCCTCAAGATTCTCCGGCAGCGACACCGGAGCGCGGCGCAGAGGCCAGATGGTCTGGAAGTAGCCGAGAAAGAGAATGACGAAGGCATACGCCTCGGCCAGAAGCAGGCTGAGGATAAAGAATGCATCCAGCGCGTCCCAATGATTGACGGGATACTGAAAGAAGCGAATGACCTGCCCGACGCGCCAATATCCGTAGCGAAACGTACAAAACATGGACAGCATCATGAGAGCGAGAGTGATGAGGTAGGAGTCAGAGCTGCGCGCAAGAACCAGCGCAGCAACAAGACTCACGCAGCCAAGAATCGCCTGCTGCTGCCAATTGAGAGGCGACGTCGCCAGGAAGATGAGAATCGCTGCGGCGACGATTAGAAAAAGAAAACGCAGAACTCGGGTAAGCAGATTTTCGCCGGCGCCGATATCCTGCCACACACCGGCGGGAGTCATCGCTCGCTCCAGCGAACCCCTCTGAAGGTCGTGGTTGCGGCGGCGGAAAGGCTCTTAACCCAACTCGCGAGGCTGGCAAAATCCTCGGCCACAGTGGAGTTGGGAGCATAGTCGATGATGGTCATGCCCTCGGCGAGCGCCTCACTGACGGCGGGAGCGCGGCGCAGCACAAACGGAAGCAAACGGTCACCGAGCTGCTCGCGGAGAACCTCGCGCACATCCAGGTGCAGCGGCAGCGAAGAATCAAACTGGTTGAGGACATAATGAGGCAGAGAGTGCACAGCCGCTGTGCCCCCGTTGTGATCGAAGAATGCGTCAATCGAGGTGACGCTGACCACGGAGTTCATGTCGGGGATGAGCGGAACGAGAATCTGCGGAGAAAGACGCATGATGCGGCGCGTTGTGGCGCCGGATGCGGTGGCCAGGTCGATAATGACACGGCCCAGGCCGCGCGCATGTTTCAAAATTTCCGCGGTCAAGGCTTCCTGCGGCGCTGTCTCGGGACCGAAATTCTCCGGGTCGAGCGTGATCATTTGAATCGGCGCGTCGCCGCTGGCGGCAGGCGGGTTGAAGGTGCGCAACATTCCAGGGCGCTGATCGCCGGCGCCAAAGAAGAATGGCAGCAAACCATAAGCCGCGGTGTCCACGAGCAAAACACGCTCGCCACGGGCCGAGAGCGCGCGACCGAGCGTGGCTACAAGACTTGTTTTTCCAACGCCACCGGCGAGCGAGAAGATGGCCGTGACCGGTGGACGCGCGGCAACGGGAGCCGGAGCAGCTTGCGCGGGCAGCGCACTGCCTTCTAGAACGCCGCGCAGCGCAAACCAACGCGTTGCCAGGCGCTCGCGCGATCCCTGCAATGTATCCTCGGGCGCGGGCGGAAGATTGGATGGACCGGGCGACTCTGTTCGCTCGGGCGTTAGCCATGCAGGACGGCCAGCATTTTCCGTAGCGTCGGCGGGCCTGGGATTGCGGTGCGTCGGAGAATTTTCCTCACGCATCGGGGAGTGCGGAGCCTGGCTTGCCGACCGGTACGACGGCGGCACGGCTAAACCGCGGAGAGCGGAGGCAAGATCTTCGCGGACGGGATGTTCAACATGTTGCCTGTCGGGACTCGGCCGGTCGAGATTCGGACGATCAAGATTCGGGCGGTCTGGATTCGGCCGATCGGCGAACGTCCCGCCTGGTTGGATTGGGCGCCACGAATGCACTGAGGGCGGCGACGCAGGATGTTGTGGAGCGGCTTCATCGTCTTTGCGCGTATCGTCATGGCGCGTGTCGCCATTGCCGCGCTTTGGCTCGGGGCTTAGCTGCGTGCGTTGATGTTGCTCTTCCATGGCTTGCTCAACACGCTGACGGGCCTTCTCGCGAGTCTGCGCTCGAGACGCGGAAAAGTCGCGATACTTTGCGCCGTGCAAATTGGCCCAGGAGTAAAGTGACGCAACATCTTCCGGGGTCTCGTTCGGGTCGGGCTGCCCTTTATGATCCGTCATAATTTATCCCAAGGTCTAAAGCGTTTCCAATTTACTTGTGAGCATCGCAGTTATTGTGCGATGTGGCAGTTTCTTTAGGAGATTGCCACTCGCCATCCTGAATTCTGCTAAAAGCAGAATCGAAAGCGCTACCGCTACAACTCCGCCGCGGTCGATTCTTTGTCGATGCTTGACCCCAAATGCCTGCTGTTGCGATATAGAACACCCGGGACGCAGCCCGGGTTTGCGGATGAATCCTTACCGCTCATCTTAGTGTCGCCGAGGTCGCCAGAACAATAACACTTGCACGGTCGCCACGCTAACACTTTCCAGTCATCAAAAACGTTAGAAATGCCTCATTTTCTAGGCGATACGAGTACTATTCGCCCGTTCGTAATCGCTTTCCCAGCCGCCCGTCGGTACCATCGTATCAGCGGCCGTGGTTACCAAACTGAAAATGATTTTTCGAGCATAGTGATGGATCCTTTGTCGCGTTCTGCCGCAGTCCAAAAGAGCGGGAAAACAGGTTCGAGTGGGTCCCTTCCCTGCCCCGTATCCGTGCTCCGGAGCGAACCAGAGGGGCAGTGACCTTGTGGTAGTTTTGAGAGAGCGGTCGAATTGCGAGCTCGTAGCTCAGTTGGTAGAGCAACGCCCTTTTAAGGCGTGGGTCCTGGGTTCGAATCCCAGCGAGCTCACCACATCAGAATCAGTGGTTTCGCTTATTTTCGTGGCTGCTTCTAAAAACTCTCGCACCCGTGATTCACCCGTGATCCGGGTGAGCGGCTATTGAACGGTGGGCGAAACGGGCGCAAAGAACGCCGCAGTTGCTGCGGTATGAGCTTCAAGCCGGTCGCTATGCCTCCCGTGCACGTAAAGGTTGAAGGTCGTAGAAACGTCGGCGTGACGCATGAGACCTTGTATGGTCTTTGGGTCTGTCTTCAGCGAGGCCAAGAATGTCGCTAGACCGTGCCTCATGGCATGCGCCCCAATTCGTTCACCTGGCTTGATCAATCCCAAATCCAGAGCAGTCTGTTTGATGTAGGTCCGAACCATCATCCCGCCGGAACGGGGTGAGGCTCCCTTGCGCTGTGATGATGCAAAGATCCAGTCAGTGTCCTTGGAATAGAGATTGACTGATGAGTGACGCCAGCCGTCAAGGAATTCGCTAAGAATCGGTGAGCAAGGCAAAGCAGCTTTGCTTGCGGCCGATTTCGTATCCCCCACGGCTTTCATCGTCCAGGACCTGCTGACATGAATCAGTCCGTCCCTGACATCTCCCCATTTCAGACCAAGAGCCTCACTGATCCGCATACCAGTTGTAGCCAGCAAAAGAATCAGAACGTTCTCAGGTGCCTTGAGTTTCAGAAAGATTTTGTGGGAGTCTTCTGGCTCAAGTACCTTGGGTTCGTAGGAAGACACTGACGTAGTCTTGACCAAGTCCGTCGGGTTGCAATCCTTCGGGATCATCAAGGTCCAGTGACCGTGAGCGTACACCAAGCCCATCAACTGCTTGAGCCGGTGAAGTGTTGGGTTCGATAAATCGTTTTCGCGTTGGATTTGCTTGAGCCATTGCTGAATCTCCACGTGTCCAATCTTCGTCGCAATGCGAGTAGACCACCGGGGTTTCAGGTAGAGCCTCAGGTACATCTTGTAGGTGTGTTTTGTGCTATGTGCACGTTTGGTGACCAAATGGTGTTCCCCAAGCTCATCAGTGATGAACCTGTCGGCAAGCATCCCAAACGTAACTTTGGGTGATTTGAAATCAGGTTTGTTGTTGATGGATGAAAGAATGTCTAGCCGTTCAATCTCCGCCCAGGCGCTTGATTCCGATCGAAAGTCGCGCAGCAGCCCAATTGGGAGCGTGTGCTCGACTCTTCGGCCGTCCTCGCGAGTGACGTAGTACCGATAGACCCACGTTTCTCCACGTGAGCGTAGTTCTCGCCGAAGTGATCCTCGTTGGAATCGCGCCATCAGTTTTGTCCGTTCTCGGTTTTTGGGGACTGTAGTTTCCCTTAGGCTCTACGTTCCTTTTGGGCAGCGGCGTTAGTTCCACTTTCGGAAAGTGAGTCCTCCAACTCGGACAATCGGAAGCGCCACGTTTTGCGCGCACCGCTGCCCAGGGGATGAGCCGGGACTGCTCCGGCGCGGGCCATATCGAGCGCCCTGCGAGGCGTGATTGACAGAAATTCTGCGGCGGCAACCGAGTCAACGAATCTTTCAGGGGCCATTTCACTCACCTGAAAGTTCAATACTTCGACCGGAGAGGCGCGGGGAATTACTTCGATTAACTTTTAGGGATTGTTAGCCACCGCGTGAGGGCTGAGCCGCCAAGGGCGATCGTGGGCCACGGATGGTGGTGATTTGCAGTTGCTCCGATTACGAACTCGCCATCTTTCAGATTGGCTGTTCTTGCGTGCTTCACAGATTTATTTTCAGTGGGATGTTCAGTTGGAATTTTGACTATCCCATAGTCTTTTTTAACTCGCAAATCTAGTTCACAAGGGCCGTGGAAAGCGTTGAAAAGCGTTGATGGGGTTGACGACGAATGTATTCCGATGCAATCTCATCCTTGGAGAGAGAATTTAAGCTGAGTTTTTCATCGAGGAGTTTGTTCGGTTATGTGGAACCACGACTATGCCATCGAACACTGGACCTCCCGTCGCATAGGAATCGGCTCATCTGCCTTCTGGCAATATGAGCCGACCTCCTAGGCGAGGAGGCCAAAAGCAACATGGAAGATATTGAAGCTCGAATTGAAATTGCACTGCATCACCCATCCGGGGGTGACGTTGCCGATGTAGTTTACGACGAAGTTCGTGACAAAGAGCTAACTGCAATCATCAAGAAACTGGTTCATGACCGCAGAGCGAATCGTGTTGAACTTGGAGACTATTTCCTTGAGAAGCACGAGATGCTTGCGCGCCCTGGGTGCAAGGGGCGGTGGGAACCTTTTCTGCACGAGATCGGCTATCCCAAGGAAAGCGCGCGCCGCTTGCTTGAGGAGGCGCGTCAGCGTCGTGCTCTGCTCGCACTCGGTGAAAGCGGCCCGAACGGGGCGATTGCCGGCGACGAGGATGAGCTGGATGAAGACAAGAGTGATGAAGAAGCCGTCGCTTCCGAGCCGGCCGAGTCGGAGCCCAAGCCCGAGCCCGGCACCGAACACAAGCACCGCAGGCCCGGCGAGACGTTTCAGCTCAGGTTTCCCGCTGGCAGCAAGGCGGAGTTCACGAGGCAGCTTGACTGGCTCGCCGGCAAGTGCGGTCAGAATCGCCGTGAGGTACTGGTTACGCTAGTGGCATGCGCTTACTTGGCTGCCCAGTCCCCTGCGGCAGGTAAGACCACCCCTAGCGTCGTCGCGCTGAACGAAGAACTGGTCCTTCCTGTGGTGGCCTCTGCATCAAGTTTGTTGCTCACTGCTGGGCATGAAACGGAGGCTGCGTAATGAGCCTCCTACTTCCCAAAGACCGCACAGAGGAAGTTGTGTATGTGCTGCACGAGGATAGGGCTGCCGAAGCTGCGGCGCTCGTGGGCCAATACATCGACGGTGATCATTACGACCTATTAATCAAGGGTGATGCTCTCGCTTTCAAGCCCAATGGTGAGGTGCTGTTCAATCTGGTGAAGAATGTCATCCCGCAGCAGCTTTGCAACAAGGCGATGCGAATCCTCTGGAACCACGCAGGGGGGCACTCAATCAAGAACACCAGCCGCAAGACTGCGATTGGGCCAGAGAGCGGCGACGATTCCAGTCGCGACGGTGTGATTGGCTTCTTGGATCGGCAGGGTGGTCGTTTCCCCTACTGCCGGGCCACACCGTTCAACCTCAATCACCCGGAGAGGTTCTTCGGGTTGATGCCGTTTATCCGCGCCGTGGATGAGGTCTTTCAGAGCTACCAACCCGACCGCCGGGAAGCACAGATGCGGAAGGTGCGGGCCACCTGTCCCGATTGGATGATCTCCGGGACTGCATTCACCTCGATCACCTTCAACCGCAATATCAGGACAAAAGCTCACTACGACAAGGGCGACTACCCGGAGGGCATGGGGGTCATCTGCGCCCTTGGCAAATGGTGCTACGGCGAGTTGATCTTCCCGCGCTTTCGAGTCGCAGTCAGCTTTGAGCCCGGCGATGTGTTGATGGGCGACGTACACGAATTGCACGGAAACGCGCCATTTTATGGCGACCGCCTTGCGCTGGTGTTCTATTACCGGCGGCGAATGGATGAGTGTCTTGCGCCGGAAGCAGAGGATGAGCGGGTGAATATGCCGCATGCGTGGTAAAGCTGGCTGCGCGGGCTGCAAGCAACCAAGAGCGAGGGCCTGACAAGTGTTGTCCCCCTGTCGTTTTTGATAATGAATCGCTTTTGAACTATCAGGCCCAATACAGCGGCTGAGGCGCCAATAGCCTTTAGAGCCTCAAGCGGAAGGAGATTGGATATGGAGCTAGCAGCAGAAAAGCTTGATGAATTCCAGCGCCTTATGTCGGTAGAGGAGTTGGCTCAACTTCTCGGAGTTTCTGAGGACACTATCCGTCGCTACTGGCGACGCAACATCATCCCCACAGCCTGTGGGCGAAAATTCGGAGATATTCTGCGCTTCGATCCAAGGCAAATAAAGAATTGGCTCATGGAAGGAGAATTACCGAGTGGCTTTGAGCGACATCCGGCCTTCAATGATCTCATTGAAATTACTGCTATGGAAAAGGAGGACTAACTCACAAAGGAGTGGAGGATTACCGAATCCAAGGAGCGGGAAGAAGATCAGCGATGGGATACAAGGACGCAGAATACGTTTGGAAAGCTGCCGCTGGTATAGAAGGAATCCAGCCTTCTGACCGTCTCATCTGGATTTCTCTGGCCTTCTACCGGAACGTCAAAACGGGTGATTGCTTTCCTTCAGTGGAAACTCTCATGAAGCAGACTGGCTTGAGCCGGAGAGGTGTACAGAAATGTGTGCGTCACCTTCAAGAGTTGGGCGTCCTTAAGATCGTACCGGGAGGAGGTCGAACGAGCAACCGTTACGAGTTGCTCATCTATTATGTGAACCCGGATAATCAGAAGGATTTTCCCGTTGAGGATTTAGACGCTGAAGAGCCCACCAGCGTAGTGAGTACGCCCCAACAGCGTATTGAGTACGCTGCACCAGTAAATTCAGTACTCCCCACCAGCGTCGTCAATACGCCCGAATCGGGTTCTTTAATCCATGAAATGGAGAAGACGAATCTTTCACCAGTAACCGTTAACAGTTCATCGGTCAATGGTCAACGGTCAGCGGTTTCGTCGTCTGATAAGACAGATAACCACACAGGGGAGACCCCTGTACCCCCGACGAGCAACGACAACAGCAGCGACAACGACCAAAGCTCGGGAGAACAATCTCCCGATCCCTCTGGCACCGACGAGTACTCGGTCAACCAGCTCATGGGATCGTGGCAACATCACACTAAGAAGAGAGCCTCTGCCGCCGACTTCCGTTTGCTTCTCCAGGAAAGTGGAGATGAGTGGCTTTTTATTGATCTAGTGCAGTCATGGATGTTTGAGAGAAGTGATTTTTGGGCAAAGGAGAGTCCCGCTTGGGAGACTGGTCCTAAGGAGTTTGATATATCCAGCAGTCGGGCTTTCTACACTAACTATGCCAAGATTCGTGATTCTAGGAACAGCTTTTATGAACAAATAGCAGCTACCGCTGCCAGACGGAAGCAGAAGCAAGCAGATGATAGTGGTAAGACAGAAGCTATCAATGCTCTTCGTGAGAATGTGGAGCGTCAGAGGATTGCGAGGGAGTTAGAAGAAACTTTTGACGATGATGATTTTCCGTCAGCATCCGAGCATCGCTCTATCACCTACGCAGACGACGAACAGGCTGGAACTGCAAAGCCCCCTTCCGACGATGTCGACAACCCGGTTAAATATCACCCCGACGTCACATATCTCGCGGGCCGGTGGAAAGAATGGTTTCACAATGAAGTTGATTTGGCTCTGGTGGACAAGTGGCGACACAGTTGGGGCAGTAAAATCCTTCTCCGCTCCTTTCGCTTCGTCGCTATGGACCCCGCTTGGGAGAAAGCTATCCCTGACGCAGTTAAATTTGACATGCACATCGGTGAGATTATCGAGACTTCCGACCCTAACGCACCAGATTGGCCTCCGCCTCCGGAAGACTATGAAGAGTTCTAGCTATGCTTGATGTCCATTATTACGGGCCTGTTCTCGAGGTCACCTGCCCACCCAAGCATCTTCTTTTTGGACTTAGATTCCAGGCTTGGCGGTGATTGGCGCAAGGTGGATGACTTGTGATCTGTGTTTGCGTGATGCGCGTCTGCGCTTGGCAGGTTCGAGGTGCTGTCCCTTAGCAACTTAACCGGGAGTGGCATCGACAGCAAAATCCAGCCGCCCGCTGCAGAACGGGGTCCAGTTTGCTAGCCCGGCCCGAGAGTCTCAGGCCCATTGGGATTCCTTCCCACAAGCCGACTTGTGAGGATCTATTCTGCCTCGATAAGTGGAACGGCAATTTGTTATCAAACGAGGCGCGGACTTCGGGCCAGCCGCACGGCGAGGTGAGCTATGATTTGTCGTGGAAAATAGACCCGTAATCATGCCACAAGAACAAATGCTGGTGGTGGGCCGGCTCTGTCTCAGAAGTCCGATCCCCGAGATCGCTGCGGCAGCGCAGTACCTAGATGAGGCCGTCTCCGCCCACATGACTAACCAGCGGGAATTGGCTGAGAATCTAATCGATATGGCCAATATGCCCGCCATCAGGGCATGGACTGAATCCCTCTGGGGCAAGGCCAGCCCGTACGTCCAATATCGAACGGTATTGGGCGCTCCACCTATTTCAAGGGGTCCGCAGCTCGGGAGGCCGCGGATGCCGTCACCCGCAGAGCAGGGACTCCTGCATATTAGGGACGGCTACCACTGTCGTTTTTGTGGAATCCCTGTGATTCGAGCAAAAATCCGTGATCGACTCAGAAAACTCTACCCAACTTCGTTGCAATGGGGCAGGAAAAACTTAACCCAGCATGCGGCATTCCAGGCCATGTGGGCACAATACGACCACGTATTACCCTACGCCAGAGGAGGCGAAAACAATTGCGATAACCTTGTAATAACTTGCGCGCCGTGCAACTTCGGACGCATGAATTACCTCCTGGAGGAGGTTGGCCTAGCCGACCCGCGAAATCGAGAACCAATCCGTTCAACTTGGGACGGGCTTGAGCGTCTCCTTCAACGTCCAACGTGATGGAAATTCACATATCTTTCGGCTCGCGGTATCACGCCAAAGCAGCCATTGACCCCAACCTTTCGCCTTTGTGCATTTGCGGGCCGCCGGGCTAACCCGGTATAGGTTGGCAAAACGAATGAAAGGAAGCGAGATGCCAGATTCCGACGACCGTAGAAAATACGCGCCTCTTAGGGAGTACCTGGCAGCGCTCCCGCCGACCATACCGTCACCTGTCTTTAACGGATCTGCGGGGATGAAGCCGCAGGGATCAAACCGGCACCAGATAAGATTGGGTGGCAAGACCGGAAGAGGACAGCGAACGATGGTTTCAGCGACCGAGATTGTTCAGCTGCAGGATCGGCTGACGCGGGAGTGGCACGGGCCGACGAACGAGGGTGGCGATGGCCCCTTCCCCGCCGAGGCCGAGCTAAGTAGCGACGCGTCCGGCGATTGGCTGGCGCTAGTAGCGCGCCAGCACCGAGCGAACTACGATCTATGGCACATCGAGGATGAGGCGCGCGCTCCCGCCGCAAGCGACGCGGAGATTGCTCAGGTAAAACGGCGCATCGACCAAACGAATCAGCACCGCAATGATTTGATCGAAGAGCTGGACCGCGCAATTCTGGATTGGTTGAAGATGCGTGGACTGCCAAATCCCGATGCCCCGCTTAATTCGGAGCCGCCGGGAATGATGATCGACCGGCTTTCGATCCTGGCGCTGAAGATCTACCACACGCGAGAAGAAGCGGAGCGCAAGGATGCGCCGCCCGGCCATGCGCAACAGAATCTGGCCCGGCTGGCTATTCTGGAAGAACAACGAGCCGATCTGGCTGCGTGCCTCGATGCGCTGTGGCAGGAGACGCTCGCCGGCAAACGGCGATTCAAGCTTTACCGGCAGTTGAAGATGTACAACGATCCGACGCTGAATCCGGCGATCTATGGAAGTCAACAGGGCAAATCTGGCGCGGCCAAAGTGAAATAATCGCAACTGCGAGGGTCAAATGATCGCAGCGGGATCGGCAAACGGTAACCGCATGAATCCAATCATCCACGGCCACGAGGGGTCAAAGAACCGCACATTTGAATACCCCCATTGACTCAGCGAGGGGTTCTGCGTATAAACATGGCTCAAGCAGCGTTGTTCCCCCACAATGGTTCTCCGTTCGGTGATCTCACGATGCCTGCGGGTAAGGAATGCGCGCCACGGGAAAAATCATGACGCAAGAGGCACGATCCGCGGCTCCCAGCCGCAAGAAGATAACAGTAGCGGCCGCCAAGCAAGAAGGCCGAGCTCGGGCCGCGAATGAAGCGGCTGTTCAACACTATCAAGCCGCAGTTCAGTTGCTTCAACAGGGTAAGTTCGAGAAGGCGCTGGGCCTCCTGGAGAAGCTGCTTCCGGAAGCGCCGGTTGAGCTTCAGGACCGCTGCCGGATGTACATTATCACCTGCCGGCGGCAGATGGAAAAAGGCAGCCTCTCGTTCCTGACTCCCGAGGAGCACTACGATTACGCCATCTCGCAGTTGAATACCGGCTACTACGAGGAAGCCCGCGAACAGTTCGGGAACATCCTGAACGGACATCCCGAAGCCGACTACGCGTTTTACGGGTTGGCGGTGCTGGAGGCGATCACCGGGCGCGTGCAGGACTGCCTGAACAATCTGGCGCGGGCCATTGAGCTCAATCCCAAGAACCGGGTGCAGGCGCGTGTGGATAATGACTTCCAGAATATGGTCGACGATCCGCGTTTCACTGAATTGCTTTATCCTGAAGTTCCGTAGGGCACCCTTTGAATTCAGCCAAGACTGACGGCCAGCGCGAGCGAGCGCCGAAACCGGCGCACGGGACCTCATCGCCCGCACATGGACTGCGCGTCGTGGCTATCGGCGGCGGAACGGGGCTCTCCACGCTGCTGCGCGGCCTGCGCAGGCATGTTTCGGCGCCTGGCCAAACCTCTGACGATACCGAGGCCATCTCCGATCTGGCAGCCGTGGTGACGGTGACTGACGACGGCGGGTCGTCTGGCCGTTTGCGCCAGGACTTCAACATGCTGCCGCCGGGCGACTTGCGCAACTGCATGGTGGCGCTGAGCGAAGAAGAAGATCTGCTGTCGCGGTTGTTCACGCACCGCTTTCGCGGTGGCAATGAGTTGAAGGGGCACAACTTTGGCAATCTTTTTGTAGCCGCGCTGACCGAGATCACGGGAGACTTTGCGCAGGCTGTGCAGCTTGCTTCAAAGATTCTGGCGACGCGCGGGCGAATCTATCCGGCGACCACGGCGAACGCAACACTGGTAGCGAGTATGGACGACGGTACCGTGGTGCGCGGCGAGACAGACATCACGGCAAGCAAGCGGCGCATTGTGGAGCTGACGCTGGATCCGCCGCATCCGGCGCCATTACCGGAGACTCTCGAGGCGATCGAGCGCGCCGACTTGATCACGGTGGGTCCGGGCTCGCTGTACACTTCCCTGATTACAAATCTGCTGGTCGACGGAATTCCTGCGGCGCTGGGAGGCGCTCGCGGCGTGCGGGTTTTCATCTGCAACCTGATGACGCAAGCCAACGAGAGCCTGAACCTGACTGCTTCAGAACACATTGAGCGTATCTACGAACACACGCGAACGCAGATCTTCGACTACGCGGTGGTGAATACGGGGCAGTTTTCGCCGGAGACGCAGGCGCGATACGCGGCTGAGGGCGCGGCGCCGATCGTGCCTGATATCGAGCAGATCGAGGCCATGGGCGTGCGCTGCATTGCGGGCAATTTTGCCAGCGAAGATACGGTGGTGCGTCACATGGCGAGCCACGTGGCCGATGCCGTGCTTGAAGTGGCGCTGCAGCAGGCCACACTTTAACAAAATCCTCAATAAGAAACTCTTTTCAGGCGAAGTGCGCATGGGATAGAGTCGAAGAGCGCGCTGCATTGGCCTGCGCGACGAGGAGGATGTATGAGCAAGAGTCGAGTTTGGACGATCGTGGGCTGTTGTGGCGTGGCGCTGACCGCGTTGGCGTGGAGTCAGTCGCAACGGAAGGCGGGCCTATGGGAAGTGACGAGCCAGATCAACATGGCCGGTATGCCGCAGATGCCACAACTGCCTCCGGGCACGCAATTGCCGCCGGGCATGACAATGCCGGCATCGCCTTTTGCGCCGCACACTTCTGAGGTTTGTGTGACGCAGGCCATGATCGATAAATACGGCAGCCCGTATTCGAATCCGCCGCGCGGCGATTGCAAGATAACGAACATTTCAATGAGGCCAGACGGCATGAGCGCAACGATGGCCTGCACCGGCCAGATGAACGCGACAGGCACGGTGGAGACAACATTCGTTGACTCCAACACGACCAAAACATCCGTGCACATTACGGGAACCATGCAGTCGGGACAGAATAGCCGGCCCATTGACATGACGATGCAGTCGACATCGACCTACAAGGGACCGGACTGCGGGAGCGTTCAGCCATTGGCGATGCCGCCGAGCCAATAGCAGCATTCGCGCGGCGCGCTGGTTGGCCGCGCGGACTCAGGATTCGACGGTGCGCTTGAGCTGGCCGCAGGCGGCGAAGATGTCGCGGCCACGCGGCTGGCGCAGATAGACCGGAATTCCCTCTCCCGCCAATATCCGCTTGAAAGTTTCTACCGACTCGGCGTCGGGCATCTCGTAGCCGATGCCAGGGCCGGGATTCCAGGCAATCAGATTTACTTTCGCCGGCAGTCCTGTCCGGCGCACAACGCGCGCGAGTTCGCGTGCGTGCTCCGGGCGGTCGGTGACGCCGCTAAGCAGAACATATTCGAAGGTGATGCGTTCGCGGGGGCGCAGGGCAATGCGGCTCACGGCGTCGATCACGTCCGCGATGGGCCACTTGCGATTGATGGGCATGATCTCAGCACGAATTTTGTCGTTGGGTGCGTTCAAGCTGATGGCCAGTTTGGGGCGTACGTCGGGCGGTTCGTTTGCGAATCTTTGAATGCCGGGAACGATGCCGGAGGTCGAAACGGTCATACGCTGCGGACTGAGGCCGACTTCCTGAACCAGCAGGCGCACGGCGGCCATGAAGTTGTCGTAGTTGAGGAATGGCTCGCCCATTCCCATAAAAACCAGATTCACGCGATCGCGGCCAACGCGGACCGCGTGGCGATCAAGTACTGCGACGACCTGGCCGGCGATTTCGCCAGCGCTCAGGTTGCGCTGAAGGCCGAGTTTAGCGGTGAGACAGAACTGGCAGTTGACGGCGCAACCGACCTGGCTTGAGACGCAGATGGTCGTCCGCCGCCAGTCCTTTCCGTCCCCGTTTCCGTCTCCAGTCCCGTCGCCGGCTTCGCCATCGTCGCCCTCGGGCATCCAGACTGTTTCCACTGTCGCTGGGCCTCCGGGTGTGGCGGGGACTCCAGGGGGCGCGGAATCGCGAGGTTGGCATTGAACCAGATAGCGCTCCGTTCCGTCAGTAGATTGGAAGGCTTTTACAATCAGTGGTCGGCCGATTTGCCAGCCTTTCCCTGCCAATCTTTGGCGCAAATCCAAAGACAATGTAGTAATGGAGGAAATGTCTGTAATATATTGACAATACATCGCTTCAGCGATTTGTTTTGCCCTCCAACTTGGTTCCCCCTCGTTGGCTAGAGCCGCAACGAGAGCTTGGGCATCTAATCCGAATAGAGGCGCGCCGCTTTCCAGTGCCGAAGCGGCAATGTCTATAGGAACGAGTTGATGGGGGTTTTCGGGCACGGCGAGGCCAACTCAGAGAATGATAGCCGTTGGGCCGCTGACGTGGCCCGACGTTCATGACGTGACGTCTTAGGCCTGCTCGAATCTCCCCGCGGGACGGGCAGTCGCAATTGACCTACAATCGAATTTCCACAGGATTCCAATGAACATTGAGCGAAATCTTCGCCGAACTGTATTGCCAAATGGGCTGATTGTGCTGACCGAGCAGATGGAACATCTGCGTTCGGTGGCCATGGGAGTGTGGATCAAGTCGGGCTCGCGTTGCGAAAGCGCCGAGTTGAACGGCATCTCGCATTTTGTTGAGCACATGCTCTTCAAGGGCACCAAGTCGCGTTCGGCGCAGCGCATCGCTCGCGAAATGGATTCCATCGGTGGAAACCTGGACGCGTTCACGAGCAAAGAGACCATTTGCTTCAACGTGAAGTCACTTTCAGACCACGTCCCCATTGCGCTGGACGTTCTAACGGACATGGTTCTGAACCCCACCTTTGCCCTGCCCGACATTGAGCGTGAGCGGGGCGTGATTCTTGAAGAGATCAAGATCGACGAAGACAATCCGGACGTGCTCGTGCACGAGTTGTTCACGCAGAGCTTTTGGAAGGGTCACCCGCTTGGCAAGCCGATCCTAGGAACAACGGAGACGGTGGGGCGGTTTCGCCAGCAACAGCTTTTTGGCTATCATGGCGATCGGTTCCACGGGGGAAACATGGTGTTCTCCGCGGCGGGCAACCTGGACCACGATCGCTTTGTCGCAGCCGTGGAGGAGAAGTTCTCCACGCTCGAAGGCGGCGAGGCGCCGCAAGAGCTTTCCGCGCCTGAGCCGAGCGCTCGCATTATTTTGCGCAACAAAAAAGCGCTGGAGCAGGTGCAGATTTGCCTGGGAGTTCCCGCGCCTAAGGTTACCGATGACAGCCGCTATGCAACGTCGATCCTGAACACGGTGCTGGGCGGCGGCATGAGTTCAAGGCTGTTTCAGACCATTCGCGAGGAGCGCGGGTTGGCTTATTCCGTTTACTCGGACATGAGCCCCTACCGCGACACGGGCAACTTCTGCGTTTACGCGGGAACCTCGGCGGGCAAGGCGCTTGAAGTGATCGACCTGATTCTGGCCGAGTTCCGCAACCTGAAGGAGATCCCTATCAGCGAGGAAGAGCTGACCCGCGCGAAAGACCAACTGAAAGGCAATATTCTGATGGGCCTGGAAAGCTCGAACGCGCGTATGGCCAACCTGGCGCGCCAGGAGATGTATTTCCAGCAGTTCTACTCGGTAGACGAGATCATCGCGCGCATTGAAGAGGTGAATGCGGACCAGGTGCAGGCAATGGCGCAACGCCTGTTTGAGCCGGAGCGCATCGCGGTAACCCTGCTGGGCCGGTTGGACGGCGTGAAGCTGGGCAGATCGCGGCTGGTGTGCTGAAAAGCAGGCATCCGGAAGTGATTTCCTGCCCTTCGAGCGCTCTATTTCCCAATCGCGTCTGTACGTTGTAGCATCTTGACAGATGGCCGGTGAGAGCCGGCACGTTTCACGAGGCTCTGGGAAATCCATGATCCGCAAGTCTTCGCATTGTTGCCGCAATCGCGCGCGTCGTCCAGGTACCTCCAATTCAGCCACGCCCAATGGATTCACCCTTATGGAATTGCTGATCGTGATGGCGATCATCGCGATTCTTTCTCTGCTGGCCATCGCCAGTATCAGTGTCTACACAAAGCGAGCGAATGCATTGTCTGCCGTTAATTCGCTGCAAAAGATTGTGCAGGCGCAGATGATGTATGAGGAGTCGTACCCGGCGAACGGATACGCGTGCACTCTGGCAGCGCTTGGCGGAGATCCGCACTCCGGACCGCCTACGCCCACAAGCGCGCAACTGCTGCCGTCGGATTTGGCATCGGGGTTCAAGCAGGGATACGAGTTCAGCATTGCGTGCGGCGACAAGGTAACGAGTAACAATGTCGACCGCTTCAACAGCTTCACCGCGATCGCGAAGCCTCAGAGCGTTGGTAAGACGGGCGACCGTGGCTATTGCGACGATGAGACTGATCAGATCAAGTTTGATCCAACCGGCGGCGTGAACTGCACGCAGACGCTTGGCCAATGAAGAGACATTTGTCAAAGCTGAGCGGCGGCCTTCTAATGGCCGCCGTTTTGTTTTTTGCCGCGGCAATTTCCGCTCAGCAAAATGTTCCTACTGCACATGAGCTGGCGCAGCGTGTCGACCAGCATTACGATCGGCTGCCTTCGCTGAAGGCCGGATTTAACGAGAGCTATGCTGGGCTGGGGATGACGCGCACAGAAAGCGGCACGCTTTTTTTGCGCAAGCCCGGGCGCATGATGTGGCAGTACAGTTCTCCTCCGGGGAAGATATTCCTCCTGGACGGCAAGTATGCGCTGTTCTATGCGCAGGGCGACGCGCAGGTGCAGCGCATTCCGGCGAGCGAGCTGGACGATCTGCGCTCCCCGCTGCGTTTCTTACTGGGACACACGCAGCTGGAGAAGGAGCTGACCGGGCTGACGCTGGCCTCGGCGCCCAATGGCAGCTTTACCCTGACCGGCCAACCGAAAGGCCAGGAAAAACGCGTGACGCGGCTGACCTTGACCGTCACACCCGACGGCGCCATTAATGCAATCGAAGTGGAAGAAGCTGACGGCGCGATCACGCGGTTCACATTCACGGGCGAGCAGCCCGGCGCGGAGATTCCCGCCGAGACCTTTCACTTCACACCACCTGCTGGCGTGCCGGTGGTCGATTCCCTGCCGCCGGTGTAGCAAGACAGGGACCCAGGGAACAAGGGACAGAGGGAACAAGGAAGCGCAGGCGTGTACGCACGCGACACAAACGTTCAGACGAAGCGCTACGACAGCAGATTTACTTTCCGGACTTCGCGGGAGCGCTGGCCGGCGCCGAGGGTCCGCCCTCGAGCACTGAGTGCGCGTTTGAAGAACGCACAAAGAGAACCACAAGGCTGATCGACGTGCACATGAAGATGATGGCCGACCAGGTGGTGAGGCGCGTGAGCACGTTGGCTGCGGCGCGCGGACCGAACGCGGTCTGCGAACCCTGGCCGCCAAATGCGCCGGCGAGATCGGCAGAGCGGCCCTGTTGCAGCAGAACGACACCGATCAGGAAGAAGCACACGAGTATGTGCAGCGTGATGACAAAGTAGAAGAGAATCTGCATTTCTTAATCTGCTTTCCATGCGCTCCGGGAAACCTGAACGAGGGCAATCGGCCCGGACGCGAGAATCTTAACTCGAGAATCTTGACGCGAAAACCTTGACACGAAACTCTTATGGTGCGGAAGAGGGGACTTGAACCCCTATGCCTCTCGGCGCCACCCCCTCAAGATGGTGTGTCTGCCAATTTCACCACTTCCGCACGAATTCCTACACCTGCAAGTATAACAAATGGTGGACTCCTCTTCGATTCGCTGAAGGCATGCGGGGCCGCGCGCAGCAACGCGCCGGGGGCCGTTATCAAGATGGGTCATTCAAGCCCAACAAGCGCTCCATCCAATGCGCCAGAGCTCGCTCGTCGTCTGACCCGGCGGACTGGGCGGCGTGCACATTTCGGCGCTCCTCGGGCTTGCGGTTCTGGCTCAGTTTGAATTTTCCTTCAATGCGCGCAATGGGAATGCGAAACCCCATGATGCCGGCGAGCATGGTGCGACGAAAGCCATCTGGCAGTGCGTACCAGCGGTCGAGGTACGTGGGCTCATTGGCGGCGATGAGATCGGTGAGCAGTGCCAGTTTGTCTGGATCATCTTCGACGAGCGAGAGCGTTCCGTAGGCGTGAATGGCGATGTAGTTCCACGTCGGAACCGAAAGCTCCTCCGTGTAGAGACTCGGAGACACGTAACTGTGCGGCCCGTGGAAGACGACGAGAGTCTCGCGCTCCGCCAGCGACTGCCAATGGGGATTGGCCTTGGCGAAGTGGCCTTCGATGAGGCCGTGCTCGCCTTCATCTTTGACGACGAGCGGGAGATGAGTTGCGACAGCACTTCCGTCTGCCGGTTGACCTGCAACCGGACCGAAGAGCGTCGCGAACGAATAGGCCTGCATGGCTTCAATCAGAATGCCGCGATCATCAAGGCGATTGAATTTGGGTGAATACATGGTTGGTCGGCCGCGAAAGCAGCAGATGGCGCCCGTTGTCAGGATATCAACCGACGTCAGCCGGAGTTGCAAATCCATACGGGTTCGCAGCTCTGCGCGGCGTTCTATACTAATTCCCTACTCACGCGCTCGTTCTGGAGATCTTGCGATGAAATCACCTCTTATCCTTATTGCCCGTATCGCTGTGCTTGCCATGGTTGCTGTTACGGTGCTGACCCATGCTCCGTCTCTCCGCGCGCAGGACGATAAAACCGCCGCGAAGTCCACGCTGACCGCAACCGTAACGGCAACCACGGACAAAGCTGCCGCTGTGCCCGCACCGCCGCCGGATTCAACGACGCAGGGTTCTGTTGATGCAGGCGGGCAGCACATCGCGTATACCGCGATTGCGGGCACGATTACGGTGGGCGCGACTGACACCGACGACGCGCAGCTTGGTCCGGACGGGAAGCCTCTGCCGGGTTCGCAGCTAGCGCTGGCGGCGCCGAAGGAGCCGGCCGATGCCGCGCCGGTGGCGCACATGTTCTACGTTGCATATTTCAAGACGGGCGCGCCGGCTCAGGATCGGCCCATCACTTTTTTCTACAACGGCGGCCCGGGCAGCTCGACCATGTGGCTGCACATGGGGTCGCTGGGGCCAAAGTATGTTGAGACTGCGGGCGACACGCATCTGCCCGGCGCTCCGTACAAACTGATCGACAATGCGGACAGTTTGCTGGATGTGAGCGATCTGGTTTTCATCGACATGCCGGGAACGGGCTTTGGGCGATTGACCGGCAGGGACGCCAGCAAAGCGTTTTGGGGCGTTGATCAGGATGCCGGAGCATTCGCGCGTTTCATCGCGCGGTTTCTCGTGAAATTTAACCGCTGGAACTCGCCGAAGTTTTTATTCGGCGAGAGCTATGGGACAACGCGCTCGGCGGTGCTTGCCGATCTGCTCGAAAATGAGAAGAATATCGATCTGAACGGCGTAATGCTGCTGGGACAGATCTTCGATTTCTCCATCGCGACGGGCCCACCGCGACCCGGAATGGATCTGCCCTACGAACTTGCGCTGCCTACCTACGCGGCCACGGCGTGGTACCACAAGAAACTTTCGCCTCAGCCCGCTGCGCTCGATCCCTTTCTGAAAGAGGTAGAAGATTTTGCGACAGGCGAATATATGCATGCCCTCGCGCAAGGCAACGCGTTAAGCGACGCGGATAAGCAACAGGTGGCAGAGAAGCTGCATGAGTACACGGGGCTGCCGGTGGATTACGTGATCAAGGCCGGCCTGCGCGTGACCGCGGGCGAGTTTGAGCAGAGCTTCGCAAACGATGAGGGCATGACGACGGGGCGGTACGACACGCGATTCCTCGGCCCGGCGATCGATCCGCTGAGTGAAGCGGCGCAGTACGATCCGCAAAGCGCGGCTATTTCGTCGGCGTACGTTTCGCTGGCGAACGGGTACCTGAGAGAAACCCTGAAGTACGGCGCAGGCGAAACCTATTTGCCGCATGCGCTCTTCGACGGTTTTCAATGGAGCATGACACGGCAGGGAGCCGCCTCGTTTGGCAACGCGCGGGGACTTAACGTGGGCGATGACCTGGCCGAGGCAATGAAGACAAATCCACGTCTCAAGATTATGGTGAACGACGGCTACTACGATTTGGCCACGCCGTTTTTTGCCGCCGAGTACGACGAGGAGCATCTGCCCATCCCGGCCGCGCTCACAAAGAACATCGAGTACGACTGGTACGAAGCGGGGCACATGGCCTATGTGCGCGGCGAATGCCGCAAGCAATTGCACGACCGGGTTGCGGCGTTCATCAAGAGCGCGGATAGCGCGCAGTAAACAGTGACGAGTGGACAGTGGAGAGGGATCAACTGCTGCCGAAGCGGACACGGCGCTTCTCCTGGCTCTTCGCGAGAAACGGATTTCAAGAAGTCGGCAGGGCTGCGCGCTTTATACTGGCTTATTGCTGACTTCTTTTCCTGGAGAGCCCAAAATGAATTTGTTCACACGCCGTTTCGCCGTCCTTGCAGTGGCGGCGCTTTTAGTTCTTTCTGTTTCGATTCGCGCACAAGACGATAAGACAGCCGCGAAGTCCACGCTGACCGCAACCGTAACTGCAACCACGGACAAACCTGCCGAGGCGGCCGCTCCTCCTCCTGATTCGACGACGCAAGGCTCGATCGATGTGGGTGGGCAGCACATCACCTATACCGCTGTCGCCGGGACCATCACGGTGGGCTCAACTGACGATCAGGACGCGCAGCTTGGAGCGGACGGAAAGCCGCAGCCCGGAAGCCAGCTTGCGCTCAACGCGCCCAAAGATCCGAAAGATGCAACCGCTGTGGCGCGAATATTTTACGTGGCGTACTTCAAGACAGGCGCGAAGGCTGAGGATCGCCCAATCACATTTTTTTACAACGGCGGACCGGGCAGCTCGACGGTGTGGCTGCATATGGGATCGCTTGGACCGAAGCACGTGGTGACCGCCGGCGATACGCACCTGCCCGCGGCGCCATACACAATGGTGGACAATCCGAATTCCCTGCTGGACGTCAGCGACCTGGTGTTTATAGACGCGCCGGGCACTGGCTTTGGACAACTGATGGGCCAGAATCCCGACAAGGCATTCTGGGGCATCGATGGCGACGCCAACGCGTATGCGCGATTTATTCAGCGTTTCATCTCAAAGTACGGACGTTGGAACTCCTCGAAGTTTCTTTTCGGCGAGAGCTACGGAACCACGCGGTCGGCGGTGCTTGCCGATCTGTTGGAGAACAAATTCACCATCGACATTAACGGTGTAGTGCTGCTATCGCAGATCTTCAATTTCACAACCGATATCGACCAGCCCACGAATAATCCCGGGGTGGATTTGCCGTACGAGCTGGGCCTGCCAACTTTTGCGGCAACGGCGTGGTACCACAAAAAGCTGCCGAATCAGCCAGCCGCTCTTGAGCCGTTTTTGAAAGAAGTGGAGGAGTTCGCAATGGGCCCGTACTCGCATGCACTCGCGCTGGGCACTGATGTGAGCGCCGAAGAGAAACAGCAGGTCGCGGAAAAATTGCATGAGTATACCGGATTGCCGGTCGATTACCTGCTCAAGGCCAACCTGCGCGTGACGGGCCCCGAGTTTGAAAAGACGCTGCAGGATTCTGATAATTTGACAACCGGGCGGCTAGATTCGCGATTCTCCGGGCCGAACCTCGATCCGTTGAGCGAGGGCGCAGAGTACGATCCGCAGTCATCGGCAATCTCGTCTGCGTATGTCGCACTCTTTAATCAATACGTTCGCCATGATCTGAAGTACGGCGATGGGCAAACCTACCAGCCGCTGCTGTATACGGCCAATGGGGCTTGGAGCTGGGCGCATAACGGCAATGCGTTATCAGTGAATGTGAGCTCGGACCTGGCGGAGGCGATGAAGACCAACCCGCGACTGAAAGTGCTGGTGAATGGCGGCTACTATGATCTGGCGACGCCGTTTTTTGCCGCGCAGTACGAAGAGAAGCATCTGCCCATTCCGCAGTCGCTGGCGAAGAACATCAGTTACGCATGGTACGAGTCGGGACACATGGTCTACGTGCGCGACGAGTGCGTGAAGCAGCTGCACGACAACGTGGCGACATTCATCAAGAGCGCGGTCAGCGGGCAATAAAGGCGCGGACCCGGCAATTAGAGAGCAAGAAGACAGAGAATCCCGCGGCTAAGAGGGTGGCTTCGGCATCGCGGCTGCTGCCAGAGATTTGGCGTAGATGAATGCCGCGCGATTGCGCGCGTAGAAGTGCTCTTCCCTGCCCTTGCGCGCATAGCCGCGGCCCTCATAAAGGCGCATGGCTGCGGTATTCTCCACGTCAACATGCAGCCATATGGCGGTTGCGCCGACAACGAGCGCGGAAACCTCTGAGAGCCGCAGGAGCTCCCCGGCGATGCCCTGGCGACGCAAGCCGGGATGTACCTCGATCGTCTGGATGTAGGCGACGGTCCCTTTGGGCACTGTTGCCCAATCGACAATTGCGAAGCCGGCTAGCTCTTTGTTTTTTCCTTTCTCAGTATTTGTTCCGGCGAAATTGTCTTCTGCAATCCACGACGCGGAGTTGGGATTGGCGATAAGTTTGCGCATCAGCTCGCGGCTGAAGCGGAAGGGCGCTGCAAAGCAGGCCTCTTCGACGGCGTAGAGCGCGGCAAAGTCGGCGGGCTGGTAGAGGCGATAATTCATAAACAATGATCAGCGGTGAGCGATTGTCGTACTGGACGATGGTCGCAAGTGATTCCCCGATGTCTCCGGTACAAGAAGCCCGAATCTTCAGAGACGCCGCAGGCCGTCCGAGAGCGGCCCGCTGATTTCAGTATCGTCGATCGACAAGCTACACCTTGGCTTCGAGATCCGCGATCACGTCGAAGAAGCGCTGATCGAGCCTGCGGTTGGTGGCGATGGCATCCTTGATTGGGATGTCTGTGACGTCGAGGCCGTGAAGGACGGCGATGCGGCCCCACTTCTTTTCGTGCACCATGTCGATGGCGTGCAGGCCGTAGCGCTGCGCAAGAACGCGGTCGTAGGCTGTAGGAACTCCGCCGCGCTGCGTATGGCCGAGATTCACGGAGCGGGTTTCATAGCCGGTTTTCTTTTCGATCAACTCGGCGAGCGCTTCGCCAATGCCGGAGAGGCGCACGTGGCCAAAAGAGTCGACTTGCTGCGAGCCTGTGACCTGGCCGACTTCGGGAAGATGGCAGCCCTCAGCGACCACGACGACACCGTAATGCTTGCCGTGATCGTAGTTGTATTTGAGCAGCGCGCAGACGTGCTCGATGTCGATTTCTTTTTCGGGAACGAGAATGACATGCGCGCCGCCTGCGACTCCGGAGGCATAAGCGATCCAGCCCGCGTCCCGGCCCATGACTTCGATGACAATCACGCGGTTGTGCGAGTCGGCCGTGGTGTGGATGCGATCGACGGCCTCTGTGGCGATCATGACCGCGGTGTCGTAACCGAAAGTCTGGTCGGTGCCGCTGATGTCGTTGTCGATGGTCTTGGGAACGCCGACGGCGTTGACGCCATTCTCACTTAGGAAAAGCGTGACCGATTGCGTGTCGTCGCCGCCGAGCGCAATGAGAGCGTCGATCTTATTGGCCTTGAGGACTTGCTGCACTTTTTCAATGCCGCCGGGAATCTTCTTCACATTGGTGCGCGAAGAATGCAGGATGGTGCCGCCCCGCAACTGAATGCCGTCAATATTCTCGAGAGTGAGCGGAATGAAGTTGTTATCGAGCACGCCGCGCCAGCCGTTCAGGAATCCAATGAACTCGTCCCCGTAATGGTTGATGCCCTTCCTCACGGCCGCATAAATTACAGCATTCAATCCGGGGCAATCGCCGCCGCCGGTCAACAAAGCAACTCGCATCGTGAAATCTCCTCAAGAAAGCAGTTCTCAGTTCGTAGTTCTCAGTTCGTAGTTCGTAGTTCTCAGAGCCAAGTGTTCAGTCAGAACTCTGATAACCGACCCTAGCGCACTAAACAGTGTATCGCGGCACTGTCAACGGGAATCGCACTAAGAGCGGAGACCGAGCCACCCCCGCTACGCGACCCCGGCAGGGACCAAGGGAACAAGGGACCAAACATCAAGCGCACAGGCAGTGATCGGCTGGCGCAAAATAGTGCCCGACGTCGCCCGCCGGTGGTTCAATAGGGTATGCCCGAAAGCGGCGCTGGATTCCTCCTGGCATTTATCGGTCTGGTCGTGGTGGTGCTGTTGGTGTTGTTGCAGCTCACGCGGCTCGGCTACCTGATCCGCGCCACGATTCCCGACCGGCCGCGGCAGCGTATGTTCATTGCGTCGTTCGCGTTCCTGATTACTTTCGCCGGGGTTCGGCTTCTGGTTCACAGAATTGAGCATCACGAAAGCCGCATGCAGTGGGTAGTGGTTCGCGGGATCCACATTCACCATCTGGTGTGGGGCATTTTGATTCTGCTTTTTGTCGGATACGGTTGGCTGCTCGATTTGGGAAGGTCACATTCCCCGGTGTCGATCTTCTTAGGGCGCTTGATGGCGGTGAGCTACGGAGTGGGCGCGGCGCTCACGCTGGACGAATTTGCCCTGTGGCTAAGCCTGGAGCCCGACGCCTACTGGAGCCGCGAGGGCCGGCTGAGCATCGACGCTGTAATCATTTTCGGCGCTGTGCTGGGGGTGGGGGCATGGGGCGCGCCGTTTTTTAGAGCCGTGCAGCGCATCTGGCACGGGCGGAGTCCGGAGGGCCTTGGGATCGGGCCACTCAGCCAGCCGATTCGCCGCGGGCGGTTGCTTCGTCGGCGTATAGTTCGTCGATTACCTCCGCGTACTTAGTCATGAGTACGCGACGCTTGATCTTCATCGAGGGCGTGAGCTCTCCTGAATCCTGCGTCCATTCATCGGCGACAATGCGGAAGCGCTTGAGGGTTTCAAAGTTGGCCAGTGTGCCATTCACCCCACGGACAATTTCGGCATAGAGCGCGATGACGCGTGGATCAGCGACGAGTTCGGAACGAGAAGGCGCAGAAGCTCCGTTGCGGCCTGCCCAATCCTCCAGTGCAGTGAAGTTGGGCGCGATAAGGACGCAGACGAACTTGTGGCGATCGCCGACCAGCGCTGCCTGTGCCACCAGCACGTTGTTCTTGAGCTTGTTCTCAATCGGCTGCGGAGCAACGAGCTTACCGCCCGAGGTCTTCAGCAGTTCCTTCTTGCGATCGGTGATAAAAAGAAAGCCGTCGGCATCGAGATGGGCGATGTCGCCGGTGCTAAACCATCCATCGGCATCGAGGCACTCAGCTGTGGCTGCAGGCTTGTGCCAGTAACCAGAGAAGACCGACGGTCCGCGCACCAGCAACTCGCCATCTTCGGCGAACTTCAGCTCGATGTTGGGAAGCGGTGGCCCGACTGAGCCCATGCGATGGCTGAGTGGCGTGTTCAGCGCGATCACCGGCGAAGTCTCGGTAAGGCCGTAACCTTCCCATAGAGCGATTCCGGCGGAGGCAAACCAGCGGGCGGTGTCGATGCCAAGGGGCGCGCCGCCGGAGATGAAGTTTTTGACACGCCCTCCGAATGCTTCGCGGACTTTGGAGTAGACGAGCTTGTTCAACAGCTTCCACACGATTGAGTTGGGCTTGCGGCCGTCGTAAACCGTGTCGGCGAAGCGCGCGCCCTGACCAATGGCCCAGCCGAGCATGCGTTTCTTGACTGGCGATTGCGCGGACTTCTGCTCGACGGCCTGGCGGATTTTCTCATAGACGCGCGGAACGCCGACGATGACCGTGGGCCGGATTTCGCGCATGGCCTGCGGCAGCTTGTCGAACTGAGTGCAATAGGCGACCTGCGCGCCGTGGTTGTACATGACGTAATCGAGGGCGCGCGCGGTGACGTGCGAAAGCGGCAGGAATGAGATGCATGCGTCAGTCGAATTAAAGCCGAAATCTACAGCCGCGAAGTTCTGGTTGGCGGCGATGTTGCCGTGGGTGAGGGCGACGCCTTTGGGCTCGCCTGTGGTTCCGGAGGTGTAGATGAGGGTGGCCAGATCGTTTGGCTCGACGGAGCGAACAAGGGCGTCGAAGACGGGGTCGCGCTGCGCGCCAAGCACATCGGCATCGCCGATCAACTCGCTCAGGGCGACGGCGCCGGCCGGAGCGGGCGAGTCCATGATGACAATTTGCTGCAGCGGAGTTTGCGCGCGCACGGATTGAAGCTTGTCGAACTGCTGGCGTGTGGAGACGACGGCGATGCTGCAATCGGCATCGCGAATCTGCTCGGCGATCTGCTCGCCGGTGAGAGTGGGATAGAGCGGCACGTCTGCCGCGCCAATAGCGAGGACGGCGAAATCCGTGACGGCCCACTCCCAGCGATTCTCACTGATGAGAGCGATGCGGTCACCCTTCTTCGCGCCGAAGCGCAGCAACGCGGTAGCCAGCGAATGGACGCGCTGGTACATCTGGTCAGAAGAGATCGGGTGCCACTGGCTGAATTCGTCCTGCCACAAAACGGCGCGCGCATTGGCAGCCGCGGCGATGCGAATAAAGACGTCGTTGATCGTGGAGATGGAAGAAGGGGTCATCGTGTTGCTTGCGGGAACTTGAAAATCGGAATACCCGAGACTTGGAGAGTGTAGCAAAAGAACGGGGGTCAGGGATAAGGGAGCGGGAACCATGCTGCTGCACCCAGCGTTCAGCCGGCGGCCTTCAATCATTCGCTACCAGCCGTTCGCGCTGCCCGAAAAGGTGAGAGAAACTACTGTTTCTGCGGCGAGACCAAACCGAGTTGCCGGAACAGGCTGAGCAGATTAGCTTCTGTCCACTGTTCGACAATTTTCCCGTTTTCAAAACTCTGGATGAGTATTCCGGTGTAGGTGACTTTTTTCCCCGTGGCCTTAAGGCCGAACAATTCGCCCAGGTGCGTTCCGTCAAAATGGTAGCGTGTAACCACCTTGTCGCCTCGCGCGATAACGTCGTCGATACTGAAGTGAAGGTCAGGAAAGGCGCTTCGCATACGGCGGATGAATTCCCCGTTCTGTTCTCGGCCCTGTCCCTGAGCTGGGTCGAGATCATGCCTAATAAACTGCGGATCGAACAGTTCGTCGATGGCGTCGAAGTCTCCCTTGTGCCAGACTTCGTCCCACACCCGTCCTGCGACGCGGAAATTCAGATCCTCAACCGCTGACGATACGTTGTCGATTGACTTCTGGTCCATATTCATCCTTGCAATGGTCGATCACAAATGGATTCGCTGCAAGAAACAACAATCAGCCGCCGACCTTTAGAGCGACTTGACAGAGAATTGGATGCAGAACCACGCTGTCTAATCTGAAGAATCGAGTCAATGGGCTCGAAGAGGCGAAGGGACGAGGAGTCCGGCGGGCGCCGGACTCCTCGCTGTTTGCTACGGGTGGGCCCATCTTTATGGGAGGGCGTAGATGGTCTGAAGGACCTTCTGCTTCAGACTGTCAGGCAGTGGCGCGTAAGAGAGAGACGAAACCTCGTTCTCGCCTGAGTTGAGGGACCAACTCAACATGTCCTTAATAACCTTTTCTTTGGCCATGTCGGTGGGATTTGTTGGGATAAGGAGATAGGTGAAGCTCGAGATCGGATAAGAGTTGGCGCCCGGAGCGTTGGTGATGGAGACGCGATAGTCAGCAGGGATCTTCGCTGTGGCCGCCGCGGCTGTCACGCCATCAATCGAGCCCTTGACCCAGTTGCCGGACGCATTCTTGACGGAGCCGAAGTCGATGTGGTTCTGGAGTGCGTAAATCAGCTCGACATAGCCGATGGCGCCGGGGAACTCGCGCACTTGCGCAGCCACGCCCTCATTGCCCTTGCCGCCCACGCCCGTCGGCCAATTGATCGCGGTTCCCTTGCTTGGGCCGCTGGCCCAATCCTGGCTCACTTTGCTCAGGTAGTCGGTCCAGATGAAGGTGGTGCCACTGCCATCGGAACGATGGATGACGATGATCCTGTCGCCCGGTAGGTTCACGCCAGGATTGTCCTTTGCGATGCGTGGGTCATTCCAGGTCGTGATTTTAGAAAGGTAAATATCGGCCAGCACATCGGGGCTGAAACGAAGGCTGCTCACGCCGGAGACATTGAAGATGGGAACGACAGCGCCGAGCACGGTAGGAATGTGGACAAGCTTGACCTTCGAGGCCGACAGCGCAGCATCGGTCATGGGCATGTCAGAGGCGCCAAAGTCGACGACGCCATTGGTGACCTGCTGAATTCCGCCGCCGGAACCGATGGACTGATAGTTGATTTGAACGCCGGGATGCGCGGCGCTGTACTCGCTGAACCACTTGGAGTAGATGGGATACGGGAACGTGGCGCCGGCGGCTGTAATCTTTTGAGCCTGGGCGGCACTTAGTGCGCCCACGAACAACGCAACGACAAGCAACGATTTCTTCACGGTAATCTCCCTTTCAGATTTCCTGCCGAGGCTTATTGTCTACGCGGAATGTTACGGGGAGTTGAAAATGCAGGGAAAAGGGAGTAGCCGATAGTTAATAGGGCAAGGCGTGGCAAGGCGACGCGCCGCGAACACGCAAAGGGCTTTTTGAGCGTTGCTGCTAATCCATCGCGCCTCAGACGGTTGCGGGTGAGGCGGGCTGATGAGTGGCCTGTGGTGCCGTTTGCGGCGCCGGCGCGAGCGGCAGCGTGAAGTGGAACGAAGCGCCGCTACCTAGCTCGCTTTCAGCCCAGATGCGCCCGCCATGGGCGAGCACGATGTGCTTAACGATGGCGAGGCCGAGACCCGTTCCGCCGGACTCGCGCGAGCGGGCTTTGTCAACGCGATAGAAGCGCTCGAAGATGCGCTCGAGATGCTCTGAGGCAATGCCCGGCCCGAAGTCCTGAATGGTGAACTCGACCTCGGAGGCGAGCAAGCGTGCGGCGGCGCGAATGCGCTTTCCGGACTGAGCGTATTTGAGCGCGTTCTCCATGAGGTTTCCAAAGACCTGGTGCATGGCGTCGGGATCGGCCATGACGAGCGCGTCGGTGGCGCCTGCGGATTGAAGCTTTACGCCGGAGTCGACCACAATTCCGCCGATGGAATCGATGGCATCCTGCAAAAGCACATTGGCGCGAACCGGCTGCAGCGAGAGCTTGTAGTCGGGACTTTCGACACTGGCGAGGGCCAGCAGATCCTCGGTGAGTCGGCTCATGCGGCTGGTGTTCTTGAGAATGACGCCAAGGAATTCAAGCGTGGTTTCAGAACTGGGATTCGGATCCTCGATGAGCGTCTCCACGTAACCCTGGATGGAAGTAAGCGGAGTACGCAACTCGTGGCTGACGTTGGCGACGAACTCTCGACGAGATTTTTGCGCGGTCTCGATGCTGGTGACGTCATGCAGAACGACAAGCGCGCCGCCGGCGGGCAATGGTGCAGCGTTAACCTCGAAGACCTGTCCAGGCGCGAGAAGGCTGGCGCGGCCGACACATAGCTCGCGCCTTTCAAGAGCGCCGCGCACGCAGGCCAGCAGCTCGGGATCGCGCACGAAGTGAACCAGCGGGCGGCCCGGCACGAGTTGCGATCCGGCGATGCGCTGCATGACTGCGTTCGACCAGCGCACCGATCCGACAGAGGTGATGGCGACGACCGCCTCTTGCATGGAGTCGAGCATTACGGCCAGCTCGTCGCGTCCGCTTTCGAGCTCGGCAAAATCCTTGCCCAGCCGCGCAGCCGTTTCGTTAAGAGCAGCTTCCATCGTGGAGAGCGCGTCGATTCCGGTAAACGGGCCGGCTTCAACGGGGATGGCGTCGATGCGCGCGGTCAAATCGCCGTCGGCGATGCGGCGGGCGAAGGCGACAACGCTGCGGAAGCGAGCGGAGATGCGGCGGGAAACGAATGCGGCCAGCGGAATGGCGACGGCCAGCGCGATAAGGCCAGCCCAGAATGCTTCGCCGGCAAGCACGCGCAGTGTGGTTTTGCTCGAGTGCTCAACAAAACTGTGAAAGGCAAACTCGATCACCAACGTGTAGAGCACGAGGAGCACGACAAAAAGCCCGAACAGCCTGACAAATACTTTGGAGGTCATAAAGGCAGCTTCCACCTTCCAGCCTCTAGCTCAGCATCGCGTAGCTCGGCATCGCGCGAGCCGAAGATCGTGGCAACTCCCCGGAAGAAACAAAAGAATGAGTGTAAAAGCCAGCCCTACTCGCCCTTGGGCAGTTCGAAACGATAGCCGGCGCCGCGCACGGTTTTAAGATAGCGCGGATTCTCCGGGTCGATCTCGATTTTCTCACGGATGCGGCGCACATAGACATCGACCGATCGCGGAGTGACAAAGCGCGCGTCGCCCCACACAGCGTCCAGCAGGTGGTCACGGCTGAAGACGCGGCCGGGATGGCGCGCAAGATAGTCGAGCAGGCGAAACTCAGTTGCGGTGGTGGTGGTGAGCTCGCCGCGAACCTTCAGCTGCATGGCGCCGGCGTCGATGATCACTTCTTCAAAGCTGATTGTGGAGGGCGATGTGGGCCGCTCGAAGCGGCGCAGCACGGCTTTGACTCGAGCCACCAGCTCACGCGTGGAAAACGGCTTGGTGATGTAGTCGTCCGCCCCAAGATCGAGGCCAAGGACGCGGTCATTTTCTCCAGCGCGCGCGGTCAGAAAGATGATAGGGATGGTGGAAAGTCCCGCGTGATTGCGCAGACGGCGGCAAACATCAAGCCCGTCGCCGCCGGGAACCATAATGTCCAAGAGAAAGAGCGCGGGAGGCTTGCGCTCTGCATCGGGAATGAGATTGGTGGGAGTGTGAAAGAGGCGGGCCTCAAAACCTGCCGCCTCAAGATGATGTTGCACCAGCCTGGCTATATCGGCTTCGTCTTCCAGAACAAACACGGATTGGCTCAAAACCGTCAGTCCTCGTCCCGCGGCCCGTTGAGTTGCGGGGGCACATTTGACCGCCGGGAACCAAGATCAGAGTAAAACAATCAGGCAAAGGGAATGCAAACGTTTGATGAATTTGGGGCTGAGGAGTCGGATGGGGCCGTTCGTGTTTGGAATTGGACTAGGACGCTAGACGACGCATGGGCCCGCAGCAGTCAGTCAGCCGAAGGGCTAGCGCTTCTTTGCTTTTTTAGGCGAAGGCTTTTTTGCAGCCGGCTTTGCAGGTTTTGCGGGAGCCTTTTTGGCTGGTTTGGCAGGCCGCTTTGGCTTGGCTTTGGGTGCAGCAGATTTGGCCGGGGCAGCTTTCTTGGCCGGCGGTTTTGAGGCGGCTTTTGCAGGCTTGGCGGCTGGCGCCTTGGCCGGTGCTGCCGGTTTAGCCACTGGCTTTGCCGGCTTCGCAGGCGCTGGGGCCGGCGTCGACTTCTTCGACGATGCAAGCACGGGAGCTGCGACAGGTTGAGCCTTTAAAGGCGCCGATTTTGCCGGTGCCGGCGGCGCGGACGGCTTGGCGGCAGCGGATTTACCGGCGGGGCCAGGCTTGCCAACAGGCGCAGGCTTCTGTCCCTTTTTGCCAGCGAGCTTCTTGCTTGACGGGGGCGCCTCTTCTCCGTCCAAATCTTCTTCGTCGTCGCCGTCTACATCCTCATCAATTCCGTCCGCCAGAGTGCCCTTGGGCAGAATGGCGAGGTCCAGCTCTTCCTCATCGCCGCCCATTGAGTCCAGATCCTCTTCGGGCAATGCATCTTCGGACTCTTCATCCTCCAACGCAGCCTCCTTGATTCTGGCTCCGGCGCGTTTCGCGCGAGAACGCTTGATGGTCACCTGAGGCGGCGGCGCTGGCGGGGAGTATGGCTCAAGGAATGCGCGCATCTCCTCCGGCGTGGTGAGTTTGCCATCGATCAATTCGAGGAAGATTTTTTGCGAAACTTCGGCATACACGGGCAATTCGGGGGTGATGCGCATCTCCTGCATTAGCAGGTAAGGGATGCGCTGCCGAGCCTCGGGCCAGACCTTCAGGAAGTTGTTATATTTCTCCTGAACGGCCTTATCCTTGCTCGTAAATCCAAGCCAAAGAACTGCTTCCGGATCATAGCTCGTGAAAAGCTTGAAAGATGCCGAGGGCTTGGCGTTCTGCTTTGACAGAAGCGTTTTGGCGAACCCCGCGGCCCGCGAATCCAGCTTGTTCCACTCCTCGACGAAGCCCGGCCGCAGTAGAGACTTTTTGAGCGCGGAAAGATCGCGGGGCGGCACCTTGGCTGTGAGCAGCTGCATTTGGGCGGCGGACATATCGGGATGAATGCCCTGCACAAGCAACTGCACAGCTAGATCGTGAAGCGCAGCCAGTTTGGCTTCATCTGCCCTGGCGGAGGTCCATGCCGGGAAGAGAACCTTCATCCAGCCTTCCGCTTCGAGCGCGCGCAAAACTTTCAGGCCGTCTTCTTCATGCCCGATTTGTTCCAGCTCTTCCTTACGTGCGTGCGCGGAGAAATATTCGATGACGCCTTCGGTCTTGGCGTTGTCATAGCGCGCCTGGGTTCTGGGGTCCATCTCCCAACCCAGCCGGGCGCGGAACCGCGTGGCCCGAATCAAGAGCGCAGGGTCTTCGATAAATCCGTAGTTCGAGACGAGGCGCAAGGCGCGCAGTTCAATGTCGGCGGCGCCGTTCAGCGGGTCCATGAGAAGGCCGTACGATCCCTCGTTAAGGGAGATCGCCATGGAATTTACGGTGAAGTCGCGGCGGCGCAGGTCCTCATGGATGGAGGCGGGTTGAAAAACGGGCTTGCCGGGCTTGGGATATTCGAGCCGATGGGTGCTGACCACGTTGACGCGCACGGTTCCGGGAAAACACAGGTACAGGCTGCGCGAAAACTCGTCTTCGCCCCAGATGCTGCCGCCTAGTTTCTCCAATGGTTTCTTGAGTTTAAGGGCGTTACCGTGAAAGGCGACCTCGAGTTCGCGAACCGCATGGCCGCTGGTCAGGTCGCGGACTGCGTCTCCGGTGAGAAAAAGAATGGTGCCGGCATCGCGGGCGGCGGTTCTCAATTGCGCAAGAGCGTGGCGCTGATCGGCTGAGAGCCGGTTCTCCAGGAGGTAGATATAGTCGGGCATGCTTTAACCTGATTCCGCCGTCTGGACCGCAGCCCAAGTGCCTGAGGATGTTGCCGTTATGGCGCGATTCGTAGAGACTTGCAAACAGAAACATTAACACAAGTTGCGGTGGAAGACTAGTCAGCCTTGACCGGTCTTGCAACTTTTCCGGTGCGGGAATCACGGTTGGACGGGCTCGAGAGGGGCGGCCAGGTAGCCAGAACGTGCAATAGCAGGCTCAGCCGCACCGTCGCGGGTCGTGCGACAATCCAGAGCGATGGCCTCGGCACGCAAACCCGTCATAGTGCGCAAGTTCTCCCGCGACTGGCTGGCAGGTTACATAGGCGCCGACTTCGGGCAGACGAAGCCGGAGATTGAGATTCTCGACCTGACCGGCAAGGTCGTCCGGATGGGCTGGGAGCAGGTGAAGTGGGTCTGCTATGTGCGCGCTTTGCCTGCTGGCGCAGCAGACCAGGCCGACCCCGAACGGCTGGCGCGTAAGCGATTCTCTCTGCGGCCTCGAACAGCGGGCTTGTGGATGCGCCTGATCCTGACCGACGGGGACGAGCTCGAGGGGCTGTCGGGCAATGATCGGAGTTTGGTCGAGGGCGCCGGGTTGCTTCTTACTCCGCCTGATACTCGCTCGAACACACAGCGCATTTATGTGCCCCGGCTGGCAATTCAATCGCTGGAAGTGCTAAGCCTGATTGGGGCCGGCGGGCGCAAACACGTCGACACGCCCCGAGCCGGCGACAAGCAGCGCGATCTGTTTGGCCGCGAGAGCGAAGGGTGATAACTGGCGATTTTATCAGGGCTTCTTTAGCGGATTTTGGCTGACCGCTGCATCGGCTGGCTATTGCTTACTTTCCGGCTATTGCGCGACCGCAGACTTGACCGCGCCGCCGAAGAAGCATTCCGGAGGTTCGGTACAATTCGCACACTTCGAGAGCTGCGAGAAATCCGCCTGGGGAGAGTCTGGAGCCGCTCAATCGTATCTGGATAGCTAGCGACAAGTTCGACAAAGGTGGCTGCGAGGGGGCTGGCCTGTCCACCCTGCTCCCATTTCTCCACCGTGCGCGGGCTGACGCGCAGCATATTCGCCCAAACCGCGCGAGAAACATTAAATTTTCCGCGAGCAGCAACGAAGAATTCTGCTTTGGGAGACGCTTTAATCCTTGGAGCCGCGACGGAATGCGTCCGGAGTGTGATTTTGCCCGCGCGATGGTCTTTCATCGCGCCGACGCCTTCCATCAGTTCAGCAAAGAGATTCCGCTTGATGAGGGCCTGCTTCTTCATCACGTTGTCCTCGTCCGCCGCGCGGCACGCTCCGCTTCGAGTGCGCGCCTTAGCCGGTTCTTTTCGTCTTTGCTCAGGTCAGCGACTTCATCTTTGCCGTAGAGGGTCAAGAGCCAAATCTCCTCTTGTGAAAGAAAGCAGTAATAGATTACTCGGAGTCCGCCGCGCCTTCCCTTGCCGCGGCGAGGATCCTTCCAGCGCAGCTTGCGGATTCCACCCGCTCCAGGCACCAAGTCTCCTGCTTCAGGATTTGCGGCCAGATAGAGCTGCATTTCAGCAAGTCCGTCGTCGTCGAGGTAGTTATCCCGAAAGCGCGTAAAAGCCGGTGCTTCGACGAATTCGAACCATGTAGCGTGCGCAGAACTGTCAGCCACGCTCTCCTCCATCATACCCACGATGGGTATAGAATGCAACCAGCGTCAACGACTCCCGACAACGTCTGCTTGAGCAGTAGCTTTTTCAATCCGAGGGAGCCCAACGGTGACCGCCTCACGACTTGTGAGCGTTCGACGATTTCTGGCAGCGCGAGAACCTACCGCGCGGCGACGTGGCAACAGCGGCGTCTCGACGAGGCTCAAGTAATACTCCGCCGTCATCCCGAGAACGCGCTCTTCGGAGTAATGCTCCATCACCCAGGCACGGGCTGCCCGGCCCATGCGGAGACGGCGCTCGGGATCGCGAAGGAGTTTGATCACCGATTCGTAGATCGCCTCAGGATAGCCGGGCGGAATGAGAAGGCCGGTTACCTCCGCGACCACAGCGTCACGGGCGCCAGTAGATTCAGTGGTGACAACGGGAATCCCTGTTGCAGCAGCCTCAAGAACAGCATTCGGAAATCCCTCGCGCCACGTGGGAAGAACCATCACATCCATGGCGCGGTAGTACGGCGTAGTGACGGCGACGAATCCCGTCCAATGGATGCGCGGGTGACTCAGGATGCGGTCGCGCATCCCAGCATCGAGCGCGTCTTCAGCGGCATCGAACCAACCCACCAGCAGAAGATGTGTCGAAGGCTCGGTGAGCAGAATCAGATCGAAGGCCTCCATTAGTTCAGGCAGGCCTTTATCGCGCGTGAACCGGCCGACAAATCCCACCACCGGAGCCTCGCGCGGAATCTCACATTTTTCGCGGACGTCAGTAGCTCCGGGCGAGAAGCGCTCAACATCAACGCCGTTACTGCTTCCCTGCCCCAGTACGAGCAATTTATTTGAAGGAGCGAGGCGCATCGCCAAAGCTTCCGCGCGAAGGCTCGCGCTGTTGCAGAGCACGACGTGCGCGCAAGCACAGGAGACGCGCTCGGCAACGAGCAGGATCCAGCGCTTGAGCCCGTTGGATCTTTCAAGCTTGAGCCCGCGAAGCATGTAGACGCGCCTGGGCACGCCGCGCAGCCACGCAGCGAGCATACCGAGCAATCCAGCCTTCGGCGTGCCGAATTCCACTACGTCGGGTTTGCATCTGCCGAGCAGCAACCATAGTCGAAGCAACGCCAGCAGATCGCCGACAGGATCGATAGTGCGGCGCATGGGGATCGCGGATCGCTCCACTCCCACGCTTGCGGCTGTGCTGTCGACCAACGGGCCGGGGCTGCAGACGAGGACGACGCGAAACCCGGCGCGACGCAACACGCGCAGGCGCGCTCCAAGAATCAGGCACGATTCCTGACTCGTCACGCCAACAACCATCGTTGGCCGCTCGCTAATATGCGGAGGAGCGATGGCGGATAACGTCGCGGAATCTGCCATAGAGCGCACACGCTTTCAAGAAGTTCCTAAAGTGCGAAAGGCGATCGGCAGATTCTGTTTGAGAACGAAGGCAAATGTATCAATTTGTAAACCTAAGATTAGAGCAATTTAAGAAACAGGCAGTGATATCGAACACACGTCAAACGCGCGGCTATAAGCGAGAATGAGTTTCCTCTCAGGAAACCGATGGCGCAACGAACAAGAATCCTGCTGCTTCTTTCTCATTTGGGCGGCGGCGGGGCTGAACATGTAGTCGCTCTGCTGGCGCGCGGCCTTTCGCAGCAGAAGTACGAAGTTCATTTGGGCCTTATAGGGCAAGGCGATGCGAGGGGAGCAACGATTCCCGCCTGGGTGACCTTGCATGCACTGGGCGCGAGACGAGCGCGTGCCGGGGCGCCTCCGTTATTGCGCCTGGTGTGGCGGCTTCGGCCTGCGGTGGTGCTTACGGGAGCAGCCGAGGTCAGCTTCCTGGTGCTGCTGCTTCGGCCGCTGTTTCCGCCCAAAACGTCGGTGCTGGTGCGCCAGAATGCAACCGTGACATCGGTTCTGGCGTTTGGGCGTTTGCCCGGATTCATGCGCCTGCTTTATCGATTGCTGTATCGAAGCTCTGATCATGTGATTTGCCAATCGGGAGCAATGGCCAAGGATCTTGCGCAGGCCCTGGGGATAGAAGACCAGCAAATCGCCGTGCTGCCCAATCCGGTGGATTTTGCAGGGATCCGCGCGGCTGCGCATAAACCTGCAATGCAAAGCGGCGTGGGCCCGCAATTGCTGGCAGTGGGAAGGCTCTCGCGGGAGAAAGGCTTCGACCTTTTGCTCAATGCGCTGGTTGCTGTGCGCGAGCGATTTCCTGAGGCTCATTTGATTCTCGCCGGCGCAGGCCCCGCAGAAGCTGCATTGAAGGCCCTCTGCCGCGAGTTGAGATTAGAAAGAGCGGTCTGCTTCGCCGGGCACGTCGATCAACCCTATCAATATTTTGAGAGCACGACGCTCTTCGTGCTTCCGTCGCGGCACGAGGGCATGCCTAACGCGCTACTGGAGGCCGCAGCAGCCGGCTTACCTCTGGCAGCGATGCCGGCGTCCGGTGGGGTGGTGGATTTACTGCGCGACCGGCCTGGCGCTTGGGTCGCCACCGAACTCACCGCGGATGCGCTAGCTGTGACGATCATCACGGCTCTGGAGACTGTTCGGCCGGGCCAACGCTTCAGTCATTCGTTCTTTGCAGCGCAGCCGGAGTTGCGCAGTATGAATCTCTTGAGCGAATTACCGAAACCCCCTCGCGACAATTTCTCGATCAGAAGTGATGCTAATCACGGGTGAATTTGTTTCGAGCGTTATTGCTTGACAATGTTTCTAGTCGGGTGTCTTCTTTCGATACAAATTAAGTACAGTTTTTACCACACCCCAAAGAGGATCCGTTGCAAGGATCACTCTCCTGTAGTCAAAGGGGCTAACTCAGACGAGGAATGATCGGGCGTGCCGGGCCGTTAATCTGGGCCTTGATTTCTTAGAGCACCACCTCACTCCGTCGAGCAAGATTCCCGCCCAGGCAATTCAAAAAGTGTTGTCTCGATTCCTGCGCACGATGAGACCGCATTTGTAGCGGCTCATTCCCTTCCCTTTGCGCCGGTTCGGGGTGAGAACCAACGAAGTATCTTTGAAAGTCTCCGGCGCCGGATTCGGCCCGGGACGCGGCAGCAGTGTCGCTCGGAGAAATGCCTTGTTCCGTCCTTGGTTTGGTATTGCTCTCACGGGCATTTTGTGTGCCCTTGCCCTTCCGTTGATCGCCTTTTCCATGTTGTCAGCGGGCGTGTGTTCGGCCGTGTTTGCGCTTTGGTCTCCCGTTCAGAAGCGTCGACAGCCTATCGATCCGGAGATTCGGAAGGGATGGCTGTCGAATGAGTTTGCTTTCGAACGCTCCATTGATGCGTACGAGGAATTGATCGACGCGCATGCGCGGAAGCGCCCATGACAAACACGGCGGCTCACGCAGCGGTTTCGATCCCCGGTCTTGACCGCATTGGCGGCGCCGAACGCCAGGCCATGCTTCTGGCCATGGGGCTTCGCCGGCGGGGCTGGCAAGTCAGCGTGGTGGCGCTGTCCGGCAAAGGTGGCGCTGCGGCGGCAGAACTGCGCGACTGCGGCGTGACGTTCACCAGCCTTGAAATGCGCAAAGGCCTCGCTGATCCGAGGGGATGGATTCGCTTCCATCTTTGGCTGATGCGCGAACGGCCGGATGTGCTGCACGCGCATCTGCCTCACGCCGCATGGTTGTGCAGGTGGTCGCGCGTTGCCGCGGCAGTACCTGTCGTAATCGACACGCTGCACAGTTCCAGCACTGGCAAAAAAGGGCGGCGCATCGGCTACGCATGCAGCCGGTGGATTCCCGACCATGTAACGGCGGTAAGCCAGGCGACGGCTGCTTCTCACCTGGTTGCCGGGATGGTGCGCGAAAAACAACTTTCGATTCTGGGCAACGGAATCGACGTGCCGGCATGGGAGCCGAATGCGCAGGCCCGATCGAAGGCGCGGCAGTTGCTCGGATTCCGTGATGAGTTTCTCTGGATTGCGGCAGGTAGGCTGGAATCGGTAAAGGACTATCCGACGTTGCTAAGGGCGTTTGCACGCGCGCCTCAGACGGCGCGACTACTGGTTCTCGGCACAGGCCCGTTGCAGACGGAGTTAATCGCTCTGGCGGCGCAACTCGGACTGGAACAGCGCGTGCGATTTATGGGCTTCGAGCCGAATGTCGAGCGCTGGATGCAGGCCGCCGACGGATTCGTTTTGTCATCTTTATATGAAGGGCTGCCGATGGTGTTGCTTGAGGCGGGCGCTTGTGGAGTGCCCGCTGTCGCAACAGATGTACCGGGAACGCGCGAAGTGTTGAATGACGGCGTCAATGGCTTGCTCGCCAAGGGCGGCGATCCTTGCAGCTTGGGCGACGCGATAACCAGACTTATGTGCATGCCGGCCGAAGAGCGATTCGCGATGGGCGAACGCGCGCGCCGCCGTGTGGTCGCCGAGTTCAGTTTGGAGTCTGTGCTCGACCGGTGGGAGCGGCTCTACGAGGAATTGCTCTATCGCAAGAACGTCAGTTGGCGGAAGCGACTGACGGCGCGGGAGATTTTGAACCGCCGTAGCGCGGCATCCGCGTAGAAGCGCTCGGCAATGGGCAAACTTGCGGGCTGATTGCGGAAGAGTGCGCGGTCGACCGAGATGAATTGATCCGCGTGGACAGTTAGAAACGCGCGCAGGTTCGCAATGTCTACATCAGTGGCCGTGTTGGGGTGGACGCAAATCGTCCAGAGGCCCTTCCGTTTGTCGGCGGGACCCCAAAGCTGCTGAGGAACCCATGTGAGGCCGCAGCGCAGGAACAGAACGCGTGCAAAGCCGTCTGAGACCAGAGCAATGCCCTCGGCGCAAAGAGCGTCCAGAGTGCGACGATCGAATCCGTGCCGGGGCGCAACCCAGATTCGTGGATTGAGCCCGTGCTCGCGCAGAATGCGCAGGCCGTCTCTAATCCAAATGTGCTGAGTTTTGGCAGGCACGCCGGCGAACTCAGAATGGCGTGTGATGCCGAGCAGGCTGCGACCGCGGCTTGCGCAGATATGCTGATAGCCATGCAGGCCGATGACGGCTCCCGAAGCTTCGAGCGCACGCATGCGCTGCCAAAAAGTGGGATCGGGAGGCGAAACCTCGAGCTCGGGATCGCGATTGTCAGGAACGACTGCCAGAATTGGTTGCAGCTGAAACTCCTCGATCAGGGATTCGATGCGTCGCCAACGTTCGGCCGACATCGTCGGACAAAGATCATCGCAGCGAAGCAAGTATTCCGCGGGCGCGGGAATCATGCGGCATCCTCCGCGGCAAATGCCTGGGCGAGAAGTTTTCTGCTCCAATACCAGAGATAGACAAATGTGCTCACGGTCCAGAGCGATGTAGCAAGCGCGATACCGGCGACTCCGAACCAGTGCATCAGAACGAGATTGAGCACGATGTCGAGACCGAGATTGATAATGCCGCAGTAGAGAATCAGATCGGTGCGGCGCATGGCGACGATAAAACGGTAGTGAACGCGGCTGACGACGACAAATGGGATCTGAATGGCATACATCGCCAGCACGGATGCGACGACGATGGTGTCGTGCGGGCCAAATTGTCCGTGTTGAAGCGCGACGCGCACCAGCGGACGCGCGCCGGCAATCAGCAGGACCGCGATAGGCACTGAGACGAGCGCGGTGATTCGCACCCAGGTGCGAATCGTGTGGCGGCATCCAACCCAGTCACGGCAGGCGATCATGCGCGATAAATAAGGAACGATGGCCGTGGAGATCGCGCCGGCCAGCAATGTAAGCACTACGCTGACGAAGCGATTCGCATACACCAAAGCCGAGACGCTGCCGGCAACAAGCATTGCAGCCATCGCCTGATCGACGAGCAGACCTCCTGAAGACACTACGCTCGACAGCAGCACCGGCCCATACTGGCCGGCGACCTCGCGGGTAGGCTGATCCATGCCGTGCCAGCGCAGGCGGAAGCGATAGCCGCGCCGGTGCATCATCCAGGCGACGATGATCGCATGCAGCAGAGATCCAGCCAGCGTGGAGTAAACCATGGCCCAGATTCCCAAATGAGCGCCGAATTCAAGCGCTCCGAAAATGATGGCGAAGGATATGACCATAGGCGCGAGCGCGGGAAGAGCGAAGCGGTCCTGTGTGTTGAGAACGGCAGTGCAGCTGGTTGCGATTCCCGTGATGAGCACTACCGGGAGAAGCGCGTAGAACAGGTGCACGGCGAGTGTAAGTTTGGCGGGGGCAAAGTGAGACGCGATGAGCGGGAAGAAGCCGCGCGCGAAAAGAGCCATCACGGCGCTGGCCGCGGCAAGGAGCAGGCACATCCAGAGCATGGAGCTCGACAGAAGCTGCTGAGCGCGTTCGTGGCCTTCCTGTTCCCTAACCCGGACCAGCGTGGGCACGAGCGCCTGATTCATCGATTCCGAGATCAGGTTGACGAGCAGGCTGGGGATGAGCGCGGCGACGAGGAACGCGTCCATCGCATCGGATCGGCCATAGACTGAGGCGACGGCCACCTCCTTGAAGGTGGCTAGGATCTTGACGAAAATACCCGCAGCTCCGACCGAAACGGCCGCGCGGAAAATGGCGCGATTGATGCTGAAGGTTCGAGAGGGCGCGGCGATAAGTGGAGCGATTGACATGAATGTGGATGCGTCCCTCAGGATTCCGGTTGTGGCGTGAATCGGGGCGCGACCTCGCAAGCCGGCAGCAGAGGCCGCGATCCGAAGCAGTCATCGAGGCCGCCGGGATCGTCAGTAGCTAACCGGCCCGCAACGGCAATCATCGCGAAGAGCAGCCATGTGGTGCGGTTCTCTTCGACGGTGGCGACAAGCGACGTCAAAGCCCAGACAACGAGTGACGTCACGAGAGCCACGCGCAATGATCCCCTGGTCCGAAGGGCGAAACCAACCGCCAGCGCAAAAAGTAGAACGGCCAGGAACAAAGCGCACAGCCCACCGCTGACGGCGATCGAAAGCGCGGTGTTGTGCGCCGTGTCAATTGGAGAAAGATGCGCGGCGGCGACAAATGTTCCTGCACCGGTGCCGAGAAGTGGCGCGCGCGCAAAAGCGTTCCAGCCGGCAGACCAGATGTTGAAGCGCTGATTCAAGTCGCCGGTCTGGAGCTGCTCTGGGATGGTGGCGAGACGCGCCAGCGTAGCGCCGGGAACGATCAGCCAAAGCGCGGCGAGAAACGGCGGCAGCACGAACGCGGCAGCAACGAAGCGCCTGGGGCGGCCGTGCAACAAAAGAATTGCCGATCCGATGAATGCAATAACAGCGGCCAGAAAGCCTTCCCGCGATGCGGTGAGTAAAACCGCAACGAAGCCTAGCGGGAAAAAGCCCAGCGCCATCAAGCGCGGCAGCCAACGCTGTTCGGAATTAACAAGGAGAGCGGCCAGCGGAAAGCCGAGATCGAGAAAGCGCGCGACTTCGTTGGGGTCCTGGCCGTACGCCGCGAAACGTATTTGGCCAGCCGCGATAGCTTCAGGCGAACTGAACGCCGCCAGCGTGAGAAGCGCCAGCACCCAGGAGCCGGCGACAGTGGCTCGCAACAGGGCCGTCAGATCGTCGGGAGTACTGGTGAACTCCCAGATCAACCAGACAATCATCATCTCCTGGAAGTAGCCGCGAATCCTTTCGAGCGTTGCAGCCGAATCGATGCTCCAAAAGAGAGAGCAACAGAACCAGAGAAAGAGCGCAAGCGTGACCCACCAAAACGCGCCCGGGGTGCGGATGTTACACACTTGCAGCACCGCAGGAACAGCCGCAAGAAGCACCAGCAAACCGGCAATGCGCGCCGCGTTGCCGAGCAGCCCGCCAAGGTCGAGCGAGTATTCCCACGGAATGGTGAAGACGAACAAGAGCAGGAGAATCCACGCGGTTTTTCTCATTTAATACCGCTGCGAATAGACCAGAGCCGAGTAAATGGTCACGCCGATGGTCGACTGGATGGCGGACTCAAGCGTCCGGTTCAGCAGATTCTTGGCTTCGGAATCAGGAACGTAGAGAATGTCGCGGTCTTGCACAGGCTGGTCCGGATCTTGTCCGCGCATCATTCGCCGAAGGTTGAGAGCGATCATGGTGCGGCCTCCCTTTTGCTCACGGATGAGCAGAGCCTTTCCGACGGCGGCATTTTGCGACGGCCCCCATGCGAGCGAGAGCGCCTGCACCACGGTGAGCCCCTGCACCGGATCGACCGCGAATCCGCCGGGGCGAATCACATCGCCAACCACGTAGACGAGACCGGCGCGGCTCACCTGCACGGTGTCACCAGGATTCAGCTCTGGATTGTGGTCGGTTGAAGTATCCATCCCGCCGGGATCGAGGACCACCGCTTTTACCGTCTTCGGATCGCCTTGATGAAAAACATTCACGAGGCGGCCCGCGTTCGGCGAAAGACCAGACGCGGCAGAAATCAAATCAAGCAGGCGATGGTGAACGGTGTAGGGATAAACGCCGGGGCGCGTGACTTCGCCGAGCACGCTCACATCCTGTCCAACATAAGCAGTCACCAGAACTGAAACGAGCGGGTGAAGGAGCATGCCCTTCGCCACGAGCGCGGCCTCAATTGTGCGCTCCGCAGTCTGTTCGTCCAAACCGGCGAGTTGGACGTCGCCAACTAGAGGCAGCATAACTATGCCCGTCGCTGAAACGCGAACCGTCGAACGAAACTCCGGCGTATGGTACTCGGCGATCTCGAGAAAGTCTCCGGGACCGATCGGTGCGGGCATAGGAGCGGAAAGCTGCGCGCCTGCCGGCGACGGCTGGCCTGTCGCTGCCGCCGCGTCACCCGCGTCATTCCAAATCGGAGGCGCTTTACTAGGATCAGGTACGCTTCTGGTGTCCTCGGTTTGCGGAAAGCTGGCAACGCCTGCAGGCAGGCCCGATGTGCTCGGCGTAGGTGCTTGCGCGCGGGCCTGCGACCCGGCGCAGAACAGCGCGAACACTACAAGAGCGACGGGAACGAGCAACGTTGGTCCTGCTACAGGGCCTGCCGGGTCACTGAGCGACTCGCGCAACAGCGCCGCGCCAACAGCAATCCAAAGCCCCACAAAAAATGTGATGGCGAGATACAGCGGCAGATCGGGCGCTACCGGCTTCACCGGCTGGCGCGCGTAATCGACGACAGAAATGTTCGACGATCGCACGCCCGCGGCGAGGCCTGCTTCCTCAGCTTTATCCTGCACGCGAAGATACAAGTCGTGGCTGGCGTTCGCCTCCTGGCGCATCACGGCGTATTCGGTGGCTGCCTCGTTCAGCTTCATGCCTTGGTCGGTTGCCTGCGCCAGGCTATTGCGCACCAACTGCTCGCGATCGAGCGCGGTCTGCCAGTTCGTGTGGAAGCGCTCCACAAGTTTTGCGTCCTCGGCTTTTTTCTGCCGGTCGAGATCCTGCAATTGGCGGCTGATTTCGACCACGCGAGGAAAACTGGGGCCGTGTTCCGCGCTGAGCTGCGCCTGCTCCTGCTCAAGGTCGCTGCGTCGCGCGTGAATCTGCTGGAGCAGCGCGGTAGCGAAGTTGGCGTTGTCGGCCTGCAAATGTGGATCGGAGGCGATGACCGTCTCCGGATCTCCCTGCGAAGCGGCTCGATATTCAGCCTCGGCCAAAATGCGATCCGTAGTTGCCGCGACCAACTGGCGGCTGAGCTCGTCGATCTCAAGCAGCACCGAGCTGTGCTCGGTTTCGCCGGGCTGGCCATTGGCCATCACTTCCGGCGTGCTCACAATGCCGTGTTGATCTTCAAAATTCGCCAGGCGCTGCTGGTCGCTGTCCACGCGGGTTTTCAAGTCGGCGAGCTGAGTGCTCAGCCAGCCTGACGCCTGCGCCGTGGCCTGGATCTGCGATTCGATCTGCTGCTCGTCATAAGCGTCGATGAGCGCGTTGACCACAGCTGCCGAAAGCGCAGCGTCGCGCGAGCGGAAGCGAATCTCTACTAGCATGGTGCGCGGCATCGATTGCGCATGGAGGCGCCGCGAGAAGCGGTCGAGAAGCCAGGCCTGAGCGTCCGGCGCTGGCTTGTCGGGTTTGAAATCCGGAAAGCGGCCGGTAAAGTTGTCGCGAAAACCCGGAGCATCGTAAAGCTTGAGGCCGACAATCACTCGCCACGCCAGGCGGTCGCTGCGCAATACGCTTGCTAATGTTTCCAAAGCGATGGGAGCGGAAAGAATGGAGGTCGGAACCTGAGCATCGGCGCCATCCAAATTGAGAGAGGAGACCGGCGCGGCGCGAAGCTCGACGCGACCCGTCGCTTCATACTGATTTGGCGCGATGAGGCAATAGAGCACGCAGGCGACGAGCAGCGCAACTTCGATTGTGGCAACAAACCAGCGTCGCCGCCAGACTACGCTCCCAAGCTGGCGCAGTGAGGTCGGCGCAGGGCGGCCTGCGCTCGCCCGGGCGGGCGCCGCAGAGTCACTCAGAAAGACTTCGTGGATCGAAAGAGCATTCGGCAACGGAAGAAAACCTCAATCGCAAGCGCCGTGCGCGGAGAAACCGTATGCGCAGACAAATATGGCCATTTATGAAAATTTCCGCGAGTCCAAACCGCTGAGGTTCCAGCCGGATTGCGGCAGGAAACACGACGCCCTGACGCCACGAACCGCAGCGAGAGCTCGCCATGTGCCTCTCTTTTGTCCACGCTTACCCGAGCAAACGCGATGGCACTGGCGTTCAGAACGAACAGCTATTCTGGGGAAATTCCAACCTAGTCTCGTTCATCAAATGCCCCTCGTCAATGGCTTGCGAGGTACGGTGTGATCAACGTCACACTGTGAGCATTGTGATTTGGCGCGGCGCCGCGAGAGGATTGGCGCAAGGCGAGGGTCTGTTCGAAGGGAATGCGGAGAATTGCCGCCACCTCCGACGATCTAAGCTGCGCTGGCTGTGGTCTTATACCACTCGGCGGTGCGGCGAATGCCCTCGCGGAAATCGACCAGCGGAACATAGCCCAGCAGTTCCCTCGCCCGAGTGATATCGGCCAAAGAATGACGGATGTCGCCCATACGTGGCTCCGCATAAATCGGTTTGCCCTTGTAGCCGGTGAGTTCACTCAGAATCTCGAAAACCTGATTGAGCGTGACGGCTGCTCCGGTGGCCACGTTCATCATCTTGCCGGAGACCTTATCGGCGGGAGCGGATGCGGCCAGCAAGTTGGCGGCGACTACGTTCTCAATAAATGTGAAATCGCGGCTCTGCTCACCATCGCCGTATATGGTCGGCTGCTCGCCTGCGAGCAGCTTGCGGCAAAAAATGGCCAGAACACCTGAGTAGTGCGAAGTCGGATCTTGAAACGGGCCGAAAACATTAAAGTAGCGCAAGGTGACCGTTTCAAGCCCGTAGACACGCGTAAAAGCGGCAAGATAGTGCTCGCAGGCCAGCTTGGCCACCGCATAAGGACTGATGGGATTGGGCAACATGTCTTCGCGCTTGGGCATCGTGGGCGTATCGCCGTAGGCCGACGAAGAGCCGGCATAGATAACGCGTCGAACGCCGGCGGCCCGTGCAGCTACCAGCACATTCAATGTGGCATCAACGCAGTTGCGATTGGTGGCTATGGGGTCGGCAACTGAACGCGGCACACTGGCTAGCGCGGCCTCGTGAAAGACAAATTCCGCGCCCGCGAAGGCTTTGGCGCAGACTGCCGGATCGGTAAGGTCGCCGTCGATGAACTCCATCGCCTCAAGTCCCGCGAGGTTCGCGCGCTTGCCGGTGATGAAACTATCAACACCGCGCACCGAATCACCGCGCGCCAGCAGAGCTGCAGCAATGGAGCGACCGATAAACCCTGCGGCGCCCGTAACGACGTATTTGGCCAAATTCGTTCCTCAGTAAAACGATGTGCGGCGCGATCGATGGGCCGTACAAGCTAGGATACTATTGCAGCGCTGCGAATCTTCTGCTGGGGCCATGCCTTCGGCAGCTAAAGTTAGGCGAAGTGGAACTTCCATTCGACCCGGTTCGATGATGACAGCATTTTTCCTAGATTTGGCCGAGCCACAGAGTTTTTCCTTGACGGAGAGACTGCTGTTTCTGGCGTTGACCGTCGCATCGTTCTACGGATTTTGCCGGCGACTCTGGCCCATTGTCAGCAAGATCCTGCACTCGAAAAAAGACCCCGGCTTCCAACTGTTCCCTATTGGCCGGCGCGTGCGCGATTTTGTCTGGGAAGTGATCTTTCAGGCCAAGGTCATCCGCGAGCGGCCACTGGCGGGCTTTGCCCACGCGCTGGTCTTCTGGGCGTTCTGCGCCTTCGCGCTGGTCACGCTGAATCACTGCGCGACAATTTTCGGACTTGGTTTTCTCAATCCGGTGGGGCGACTGGGGGAATTCTATTTCGACTTCGCTGCAGTTTTCGCCGTGGCTTGCGCGGTGAGCATTGGCGGCCTATTTTTGCGGCGATTTGTCGTCCGGCCCAAATGGCTTGGCGCAGTTTCCTGGGAGTCCGGACTGATCGCTCTGCTGATCTTTGTGTTGATGATTACGTATCTGGCTGCGTTTTTTGTGCCCGGCGCGAGCACTGCCGCGCGAGCTCTTTGGTGGGCACACACAATTACTTTGCTGGCTTTTCTGCCTGTGATTCCGCATACCAAGCACCTGCATTTGCTTCTGAGCCCGTTGACGATTTTCTTGTCGCGGAATGGATTTGCCGAAATTCCTCCGCTCTCGGACGACGAAGACTTCGGTCTGGTGGCCGGAAAAGATCTAACGCAACTTGTCAGCCTGCAGGCCTATTCCTGCGTGGAGTGCGGGCGCTGCATGGAGCATTGCCCGGCAAACAATACCGGCAAGCTGCTTAACCCCAAAGAAATTGTCCTGGGCCTTCGCGGCTACCTAAACGAATTCGGTCCCGCGTCAGAGGAGCCGCTGCTGGGCAAGTACAACTCGCAGGAGGCGGCCTTCGAGTGCACCACCTGCGGCGCATGCGAGTTTCAATGCCCTGTAGGAATTGAGCATGTGCCCATTATTGTCGGGCTGCGGCGCGGCGCGGTGAACACTGGGGCGTGGAACGACGATCACGGTGCAAAACTCTTTCTCGCGCTTGAGCGCGGCAGCAACGCGCTGGGCATGAGCGCGGCGGAGCGCGACAAGTTTGTCGAAAAGAATGCGCTGCCAATCTTCGACGGAACGCAAGAATATTGTTTGTGGCTCGGCTGCATGGGCGCATACGATCCGCGGGGGCGCGAGATTGTCGTGGCGCTGGTGAAGGTGATGCGGCACCTGGGCGCGAGTTTTGGCGTGCTGCGCAAGGAGAAATGCACGGGCGACCCGGTGCGACGGCTGGGCAACGATCTGCTTTTTCAGCAACTGGCCGAATCTGGCCTGGAAGCGCTGGCGCAGAATCGCGTCAAGAAGATCATTTCGATCTGCCCGCACTGCGTGCGCACGATTCAGGAGGATTGGAAGGCATACGGAAGACCGCCTGAAGTCGAGCATCATAGCGAGTTTCTGGCCCGCTATGTTGACCAGCTGCCGTCCAGCCAAAGCCAAGAGAAGATCGTCTTCCACGATCCGTGTTATCTGGGGCGCTATCGCGGCGTTTATGAGGAACCACGTCGCGTGGCAGCGCTGGCAGGAGAATTGGTGGAAGCGCCGCGTTCGCATGAACGCAGCTTCTGTTGTGGCGCCGGCGGAGGGCTGGTGTTTCTCGGCGAGGAAAAGGGCGAGCGTGTGAGCCATGTGCGTGCAGAGGAGCTGGCAGCGACGGGCGCAAGTGTGGTCGGCACGGCTTGCCCGTTTTGCAATACGATGTTCCAGGACGCGCTTGGCGCAAAGGGCGAAGGCGCGCCGGAGTTGATGGACATTGCGCAGTTGGCAGCGCGTGGATTGCCGGAATGATTGCGGCGACTCGCGGGGGAAGCAAGAGATGAAGATCATCGTTGCCATCAAGCAGGTTCCCGAGCGCGATGCGCCTGTTCGTATCGCCCCGAGCGCGAACTGGATCGAAGAGCGCGAGCTCCAGTGGGCGATGAACGAGCCGGATGCGTACGCTCTGGAAGAAGCTTTGCTGCTTAAGGAAAAAGCCGGTGGCGAGGTGATTGTTTTGAGCGCCGGGCCCGAGCGCGTGGGCTCGACAATTCGAGAAGCGCTCGCCAAGGGCGCTGACCGCGCGATTCACATTCTCTGCGATGATCTCGGCGCGCGCGATGCACTCGGCGTGGCGCGTTTGTTGGCCGCCGCAATCAAACCCGAGAATCCCGATCTTGTGCTGACCGGCCTGCAGTCCGAAGATGTTGGCTCGGGCCAGACCGGCGTCATCGTTGCCGAATTGCTTGGGCTGCCGCATGCGACCATGATTCTCCAGGTGGAAACAATCGAACCGGGCCTCAAGGTAAAGCGCGAACTCGAGGAGGGATGGTTTCAGTCAATCGAGTTGCCCACACCCGCAGTGCTGACGATGCAGTCGGGCGGGAACAAGCTACGCTATGCCACGCTGATGGGGATCAAGCGCGCCAAAACGAAAGAGCTCCGAACTGTGAATGCAGCGGACCTCGGCGTGGATGGTGCATCGGTCGCGATGCTCGAACGAATCTCCGTGCCGAAGAAGCAAAAGTCCACGCAGATTTTGCCCGGCTCGGCGAGGGAAGCGGCAACGGCGCTGGTTGAAAAGCTGAAGACGGAGGCGCGCGTGCTATGAGTGTTCTTCTGGTGTTGGAAGAGAGCAATGGCAAGGTCAAGCGCGCCAGTTGGGAGGCGCTTGCGGCCGCGCTACGCTTCGGACCCCCGGAGAGCGTCACTGCAGTTGTAATCGGTGCGCAAACAGAAGCGTTGGCCGCTGAGGCAGCAGCAAAGAACGTCGGCAAGGTGATCCGCGTAGAGCACCCGCTGCTTGCGCAGTACACCGCCGATGGTTTCTCGACGGCTATTGAACAACTCCTCCGAAACCAAGACGCCACGAAGTGGGTCGTTTTCGCGCACACGTATCAGGTGCGCGATTACGCCCCCGCGCTGGCTTGCCGCATGGGCCAGGTGCTCATCGGCGACGTGGTGGGAATCGAAGACGGGCCAGTCTTTGCGAGACAGCTCATGCAGGGACGGCTGACCGGCAGCTACCGGCACACCGGCAGCGAGCCTTGCTTCGTCTCGGTGCAGACCGGAGCGTTTCGTGCGGACAGTGATTCAAGGCCGGGAGGGACCGTGGCGCCGGTGCAACTTTTCAGCCCAAATCTTGACGCGGCGCAGATCCGTACGCGCCCCGGCGAGCCCTTCCGCGGCTCCGCCCAAACGGTCGATCTCGGCTCGGCGCAACGCATCGTAAGCGTGGGACGCGGAATCAAGGACGCGGCGAACTTGCCGATGGTGCAAGAGCTGGCTACGGCACTGGGCGCGGAGCTGGCTGCATCGCGGCCCATCTGCGACAACGGCTGGCTGCCTATGGAGCGCCAGGTGGGCAGCTCGGGCCAAACAGTTGCGCCGAAGCTTTACCTCGCCGTCGGAATCTCCGGAGCCATTCAGCACCTCGTCGGTATGAAAGGTTCGCAGTGCATCGTCGCGATCAACAAGGATCCTGACGCGCCAATCTTTGAAGTGGCCGACTACGGAATCGTCGGCGATTTGTTCGAGGTCGTACCGGCGCTGACTGAGGCGCTGAAGGCGGCGAAGCAGTAGGGCGGCAAAAGAATGCCTCGAACATCGACGGACGAACGGCCCTAATCGCTGAAGAATAACTTTCATCTTGCGCAGTAAACAATAGCAGTGCTGATGTGTTATGGTTCCATCTTTGCCGCGAATTCGCGTGCTTTGCCGCGCCTTTCAATGCCGGCGGAGGAAAATCACAATGCTTTTTCCGGAGACGTATCCGGCAGCGCTCGGCCTCACGATTCTGACCATGATCTGTTGGGGGTCGTGGGCGAACACGCTCAAGCTCTGCCCCGGCTACCGCTTTCAGCTTTTCTATTGGGATTACGTTTTGGGAATGGCGGCCGGCGCGATCATTTGGGGCCTGACGGCGGGCAGCATAGGCAGCGTGGGAACGCCGTTTCTCGCCGACGTGACGCATACCGCCGCGGGACCGATTCTGTATGCAGTGGCGGGCGGCGCGATCTTTAACGTGGCAAACTTGCTGCTGGTGGCTGCGATCGACGTCGCGGGACTGGCGGTTGCCTTCCCTGTCGGAATTGGACTGGCGCTAGTGATCGGCGCGATTTCAAATTACATTCTCAGGCCGGTCGGTAATCCGCGGCTGCTGTTCGGCGGAGTGGCGCTGGTAGTCGTCGCCATTATTCTCGACGCGGCCGCGTATCGCAGACGCGAAGCCACTGCGAAGGCGACGACAGCTCGCGGCATCGTGATCAGCCTGGCTTGCGGCGTGTTGATGGGCTGCTTCTATCCGTTTGTGGCGCGCGCGCTGCAGGGCGATCTAGGCACGACTCCACCAGGGCCCTATGCGGTGACGCTGTTCTTTATGATCGGCGTGCTGGTTTCCGCAGTGCCCGCGAACTGGCTGCTGATGAAGAAACCGCTGGATGGAAAAGCTCCAGTGGATGGCGCAGGCTACTGGCGCGCACCTGTGCGCTGGCATTTGGCCGGCGCGCTCGGCGGAGCGATCTGGTGCACGGGCGGCCTGGCAAATTTTCTAGCTTCGGGCGCGCATCTGGTAGGGCCGGCGGTCTCTTATAGCATTGGTCAGGGCGCGACTATGGTATCGGCGTGCTGGGGCGTGTTTGTGTGGCGCGAGTTCGCCGGCGCTCCGCGGCAAGCCAAAACATTCTTAGTCCTGATGTTCATTTTCTTCCTGGCCGGGCTGGGCGCGGTGGCGCTGGCTCCGCTGTATTGAGATTCCGCTGTGAGTGAAACTCGCAAGCCGATTGTGAGCGATACGCGCAAGCGGATCGTAGTTGTCGGCAGCATCACCATGGACCTGGTGACGCGCACGCCGCGAATTCCTGCGATCGGGCAGACGCTGATCGGCACCGGCTTTGAAACTACGCCCGGCGGCAAGGGCGCGAATCAAGCGGTAGCCGCGGCGAGGCTTGGCTTTCCCGTGGCGATGATTGCGAAAGTCGGCGACGATGCGTACGGGCCGGCGCTGATTGAAAACCTGAAGCGCGCGGGCGTGGAGACGGCCGGAATGTCGCAGGTCGTCGGGTCTTCAGGGTTGGCGCCGATGTTCGTGGCCGATGATGGATTGAATGCCATCGTCGTGGTTCCCGGCGCAAACGGTAAGATGGATCGCGCGACGGTGGACCAACACGCGGAGTTGATTCGCTCCGCTGGGATGGTCTTGTGCCAGCTTGAGATCCCCATGGAAACGCTCAGCTACACGCTCGACTTTTGCGCGCGGGCCAATGTGCCGGTGATGCTGGACCCTGCGCCGGCAGCCGAATTACCCGAGGCGGTGTGGAACCAAGTAGCGTGGTTCACACCCAACGAAACTGAGGCTGCGTTTTATGTTGGCGATGGCGCGAGCGTCGAAGACAGCGCGGCGCGTTTGCTTGGCAAAGGGCTGCGCGGCGTGGTGCTCAAGCGCGGCGGCGAAGGCGCGTTTGTTGCCGTAGCAGGGGGAAGAGCCGAATGGGTGAAGCCGTTCAGAGTCGACGCCATCGATACCGTTGCCGCTGGCGATTGCTTCAACGGAGCGTTTGCCGTGGCGCTACTTGAAGGACCAGGTTCTTGTCCCGACCCGTGGACCGCGGCTCGATTCGCCAACGCTGCGGCGGCAATATGCGTTACGCGCAAGGGCGCGGCAGCTTCAATGCCGTCGCGCGCCGAAGTAGACGAGTTTCTTGGCCAGGCACGCGCGATGTGATATTCGTAAAGACGACTTCGCGGGGCCGAAGGAATGTTCGAAGACCGTAAAGACACGCTGAAATTCTTTGGGGAGTTGGCAATTGTGTTCTTGCCAACCTTCACCCAAGAGCTTGACCAGAATCATCATCGAGTGAGCCCATTACACGCGGCGCTTGCCGCATTTCTGATTGCCCTTCCGCTTGCATTGTGCGCTCATTTGTCGAAGAACAAACGGAATCGAATGGATTGGAAAGCGCTCTGTCTGTTCCTTGTCGTGGCAGCGCTGACTGTTCTGTTTGAATGGCGGAAGATCGCGACAGGCTTCAGCAGTCCGGTGTTCCTCGACTTGCTCAAAATCGCGTCCTGGATTAACGCATCAATTCTGGTCATTTACCGTCTCTGGGAGCAAGCCGAAGGCTCCGAAGAGGAGTTCCCATCAATTGATGCGGAAGTTTTCCCGTCCAGAACGACTTAGGCTGCTCCTTTCGACGGTCGCTTAATTTCCAAGCCCGGGTACCGTTGCGGCATCACCAGACGTGGCACGCATTCACGGGCACCATGGGCTGGCCCGCTTTGCACCCGAATGCTTTTCCAAACTCCGGCATATTCTGAATCACTCCATTGGTGCGGAACTCGCGCGGAGAGTGCGGATCGGTTTGCACCTGCAGCCTCATCTGCTCGGGACGGGTGTCTCCGCACCAATCCTGCGCAAAGGCCAGGAAGAAATGCTGCATGGGCGTGTAGTCATCCTGCTTCGCGTCGAGTGCGATATTCTTGCGCTTGGCATCTTCCATAAATGCAACATAGGCCAGGCGAAGGCCGCCGTTGTCGGCCGTATTTTCACCCAGCGTCAGCTTGCCGTTGAGTTTCACATCGCCGACCGCGGTAAAGCTGCCGTATTGGCTCACTTCGCAATCGGTCATCTTGCCAAAGTTCTTCTTGTCATCGGGCGTCCACCAGTCGGACAGATTACCGCTGCCGTCGAACTGGCTGCCCTCATCGTCAAAGCCGTGTGTCAATTCGTGGCCAACGATGGCGCCGATGTGGCCGTAATTCTCGGCATCGCGAGCGTGCGGATCGTAGAGCGGCGACTGCAAGATGCCCGCGGGAAAATTGATGTCGTTCATCAGCGGGTTGTAATAGGCATCGACAGTCGCGGGACTAATCAGCCACTCGCCGCGATCGACCGGCTTATCGATCTTTGCCAGTTGCCGTTTATTCTCAAAATCAGCCGCGCGCCAGGCGTTTCCAATGGCATCCCCGCGTACTACCTTCAATGTCGAGTAATCGCGCCAGTGATCCGGGTAGCCGATTTTATCTGCAACCAAGTGCAGCTTGGCCTCGGCTTTTGCTTTGGTCTCTGCGCTCATCCAATCCTGCGCGCCGATCTCTTTGTCCATTGCGGCCTCGATGTCGCGAACCATTTGCAGAGTGAAGGCCTTGTTCTCCGGCGTGAATTGCGAAGCCACATAGACCTGGCCCAGCGCCTCGCCAAGCGCGCCGTCTGTTGCCTGCACGCACCGCTTCCAGCGCGCTGCCTGTTCAGGTTGCCCGCGCAATTTGTGCGTGTAGAAATCGAAATCCTCCGCATCCATCGCCTTTGGCAGGGCATAACCGGGGATGGAGTTGATCAGCTGCCAGCGCAGATACGTTTTGATCGTATCGAGGTCAGTGGATTCAAGAACGGTCTGCAGCCCCTTGAAGAAGTCAGGATTGGACACGTTCAAGTCCGAAATGCCCGACACGCCGGTGTCCGCGAAGAGCTGCGGCCAGTCAATTTCAGGAGTCAGTTCGGCGAGCTTGGCAACAGTCATGGGGTGATAAATGTTGTTCGGATTGCGCTGCGAAGTAACGTCCATTGACACATTGGCCAGCGCCGTCTCCAAAGTCATGATCTTTTGCGCGTCCGCAGCGGCTCTGTCAGTTGGCTCGCCCATTAGGGCCAGCATATTTGTCACATGCTCGACATATTCCTTGCGTGTTTTCTCCGCTGCGTCGCCGGCGCGGAAGTAATAATCGCGCTCAGGCAATCCAAGTCCACCCTGGCCCACGACGGCGATCTGCTTTTGCGCGTCTTTAAAGTCCTGCTGTTCCCCATAGCCAAAGAACGCATTCACGTTGATCATCTGGTAGTGGGCGAGCAGGGCGGTGAGTTGTTTTTTGTCGTTCAACGCAGAGATTCGATCGAGCTCCGGCTGCAACGGCTTCAGACCGCCGGCGTGGATCGCATCCTCATTCATGCAGCTTCCGTAGTAGTCGCCGATTTTCTGCTCATTTGCGGTATGCTGCGCACTTGGCTGGGCGACCTTGTCGAGCATTTTATGCAGCACGTCCTGCGTGTAGTCATAGACGATGGCGCCAGTGCCGTAGCCGCTCTTGTCAGGCGGAATGGGATAAAGTTTTGAGAAGTTTCCGCAGGCATACTGCCAAAAATTCACGCACGGATCGACAGAAGTATCGATAAGATCCTTATCGAATCCGGGTAAGAGCCTAACGGGTTTATTCGATTCCGGCGAAGCCGCTGGCGCGGCGGCCTGCGCATGTGCGGCGGGTATCTGCACGAAACACATCGTGGCGCCGATCAGCAAAAAAGCTGTCGCGCGAAAATATCGATTCATTTTGATTTGCCTCCGAGAATGTAAGACTACTTTCCTTTTTCAAAACCAACTATTAGACTCTGCAGGACCTGGTCGCATCAATGCAGTTGCGCGCCGACTTGAACGAGTTGCTTCGAAAGAATTCGTGAGACGCAAGCGCTGCAAGGGCAGATCTCAATTAGACATGAGATATGCCCCAGCAGCGATTCAAAGCGCTGCGTTCACCAGACATGGCACGCATTCGCCGGCATCATCGGCTGGCCTGCCTTGCACCCGAATGCTTTCCCGAACTCGGGCATATTTTGAATCACTCCGTTGGCGCGGATGGGGTCAGGCGAGTGCGGATCGGTCTGCACCAGCAACCGTGTAAGCTGGGGCCGAAAGCCGCCGCACCAATCCTGTCCAAAGGCAAGGAAGAAATGCTGGACCGGGGTATAGCCGTCGTCGTCCTTCGCGGTTAAGTCAATCCCCTTGCGTTTCGCGTCCGCCAGAAACGCCATGTAGGCGAGCCGAATACCACCGTTGTCTGCGGTGTTTTCGCCCAGCGTCAGCTTGCCATTCACCTTCACGTCGTCAACGGCCGTGAAATTACCGTATTCCTGCACTTCGCAGTCGGTCATGGCGTCGAATTTCTTGCGGTCGTCTGCGGTCCACCAGTTCTTGAGATTTCCGTAACCATCAAACTGGCTGCCCTGGTCATCGAAACCGTGCGTCAGCTCGTGCCCGACAAAAAATCCCAAGTGCCCGTAGTTTTCGGAGTCGGCCGCGCTAGGATCGTAAATCGGAGCCTGTAAGAAACCAGCGGGAAAATTAATGTCGTTCATGGTCGGGTTGTAGAACGCGTTCACGGTTGCTGGGCTGGTGAACCATTCGCTGCGATCTACCGGCTTTCCGATTTTGGCCAACTGGCGTTTGTTTTCGAATTCCGCCGCGCGGTAGTCGTTTTCCAGCGAATCGCCGCGCACGATGGTCAGCTTGGAGTAATCTCGCCAGTGATCAGGGTAGCCGATCTTATTGGCCACCATGTGCAGCTTGGTCTTGGCTTTGGCGCGTGTCTCGTCGCTCATCCACGCCTGGGTGTCAAGCTCGTGGTCCATGGCGCCTTCAATGTCCTGGACCATCTGTTGCGTGTACGCCTTCTGCGCGGCGGAAAACTGCGAGGAAACGTAGACCTCGCCAACCGCCTCGCCCATGGCGCTGTCTGTAGCATCCACGCAGCGCTGCCAGCGCGGGCGCTGCTGCGGCTGCCCACCCAGTTTATGTTCGTAAAAGTCGAAACTCTCGTCGTCGATCGACTTTGGCAGGTCAACGCGCGGGGTACTACTCACCAGCTGCCAGCGTAGATAGGTCTTGATGGTGTCGAGATCAGTGGAATCGATGACCGCTTCGAGCCCCTTGAAGAAGTCGGGATTGGCAACGTTCAAACTGGCGATTCCCGGCACACCGGTGCGCGTAAAGAACTCACTCCAGTCGATGACCGGCGTGAGCGCTGCCAGTTGCGCCACAGGCATCGGGTGATAGACCTTTTCCGGATCGCGGCGCGATGTTACGTCCATCGCCACCTTTGCCAGCGCAGTTTCCAGGGTCATGATTTTGGCGGCGTCGGCAGCAGATTGATCAGACGGCTCGCCCATCAGCGTAAGCATTTTGGCCACGTGAGCCACATAATCCTTGCGCGTTTTTTCAGCTTCGTCGCCGGTGCGGAAATAATAATCGCGCTCCGGCAGGCCCAGACCGCCCTGGTCGACCACGGCAATCGCACTTGTTGCATCCTTGAAGTCCTGCTCTTCGCCGAAGTTCAAGAACGCAGGAATGTTAATCAGCTGGAAGTTTGCCAGCAAATCGGTAAGCTGCTTTTTGTCTGTGAGGCCGGCGATGCGGTCGAGTTCGGGCTGCAGCGGCTTCAAACCGGCGGCGTTGATGGCATCGTCATCCAGGCAACTCGAGTAGTAATCGCCGATTTTCTGCTCGTTGGGCGTGTGCTGCGCGCTTTTTGGGGCCACACTGTCGAGCAACTGGCGCAAAGCGGCCTTGGTGTAATCGTCAACTACGATAAACGGGTCATAGCCGTACTTATCGGGCGGAATCGGATAAAGCTTGGAGAAGTTTCCGCAGGCAAACTGCACGAAATTAACGCATGCATCTGTCGATGGATCCATCAATTCCTTGGCAAAGCCGGGCAACAGTTTCACCGGCTTCGGTTCCGGTACTGATGTTGCGCTCGCGCCTTGCGCAAGGACGACCCTACCCTGCACTGCCAACATCAGCGCGCCGGCAAGCAACAACGCGCCTGTATAACGGAATCGATTCATCGTTCTCGCCTCCAAACCAGATTTTGCCATTGTATCGGCCCGCGAACGGAAATAGGCCAGAATGGGATACGCGGCTCAGTCGAAAGGAGTTCACACGCAATCATCGGCATGCCATTGGACGTGCAAATCTGTCTTTTGATCTCACAAGAAATGCCGCCGGACACATTCCCACCATGCGACCTGGAGACTAGGAATTACGGGTCTCGCTTTAGGCCACCATCGCCATCTCGCGAATGGTCTCCTTGCGCGCGGTTAGACGCTCGATCAGGTCAGTACGCACTTCGTAGCCGCGACCGGGAGAATCGGGAATCGCAATCTCGCCTTCCGCGGAGACTGTGACTCCGGGCTCGATGATGTCGTCAGCAAAGTAGCGCGCCGAAGCAGAGACATCGCCCGGCAGTGTGAAGCCTTCGAGCGTAGAGAGCGCGATGTTATGCGAGCGGCCAACGCCGGACTCAAGCATGCCGCCGCACCAGACGGGAATTCCCCGCTCCATGGCCGCATTGTGCACGGCAATAGCCTCAGAGAAGCCGCCTACACGGCCCAGCTTGACGTTGATGATCTTGCAGGACTCCATCTCAATGGCCGCCAGCGCGTCGCGCCGGTTGCGGATGGATTCGTCAAGGCAGATTGGCGTGTTGAGGCGTCTTTGCAGCACGGAATGGAAGTAGAAGTCGTCGTGCCACAGGGGCTGCTCAATCATGAGCAGATCGAATGCATCGAAGGAAGCAATATGGTCTTCATCGCGCAGGCGATATGCTGAGTTGGCGTCACAACTGAGCAGGATGCCGGGCCAGCGGCTGCGCACGCGCTCGAAAACCTCAGTATCCCAACCCGGTTTGCACTTTAGCTTGATGCGCTGATAGCCCGCGGCCAGCTCGCGCTCGATGACCGAAAGCAACTCTGGAATCGAGGGCTGAATGCCGATGGAAACGCCGCAGATGATGCTCTCGCGTACGCCGCCCAGCAATTCTGAAAGCGAGACGCCTTCACGCTGCGCCTCCAGATCCCACACTGCATTCTCAAGCGCGGCCTTGGCCATTTGGTTACCGCGCACAGCATTGAATATGCGCGGGCAATCGCCGCCGTGCTCCGGCGACTCTGCCGCGAGCATTGGCGCCAACTCCTGAATAAGAACCTGCCACGCGCTGTCTGTGGATTCGCCGGAGAAATATGGGCGCTCTCCCGCTGTACATTCGCCCCAGCCGCTCAGCCCTTCAGACTGGATCTCGGCAAGCACAATCCTGCGGTGACGGGTGACTCCAAAGCTGGTTTCAAAAGGACGCACCAGCGGCATATGCAGTTCGCGCAGAATAATCGCATCAATTCTCATAGAGTTGGTCTCATAGAGTAGCTCTCAAAAAGTTTTGCATTCCTTGGAAAAAATAGAACCATGACTTGATTCCGCCTGGGTGAGGGGACCCAGTTGATAGACTCCGTTTCCTTCTGCATCGCGAGAGAAACCAAGTACCGCCAGTCCCTGCGAAAATGCTGCCTGAAACTTCTGCCGATTCTCTAGCTGGACAGCGAGAGCCTTGTGGCGGCTTGATTCGCTGGCCTTCCATCGGTCGATTGGAGCCGGCACGAGAATACGATCTTGAATACTTCGTGCAGCTGCTGGGCGCCTTGCGAGGATTGCCTCAACTCGAGGTGAATCCAGCTCCCATTCCGCCAAAAGTCGATCGGTTGGCAGCCCACCCTGCAGTCGAGATGAGGATACACCATAAAAATCCACAAGATAGGCGCTGGAGACGGCTCCAAGCCTGTGGATATTGAGGAAAGCATTCGCGATTTGCAGCGGATCGAAGGTCCACTCCGTGTGGCGAATGCCGCGCGAAAGCGCCTCACGGCGTTGTTCCCATTTGAGTTGTGCGCCAAGACCGCGATTGCGATGCGATGGCCTGACCGCCAGCATGTGCGAGTGGAGATAAGGCTGAGGGCCGTTCTGGGTCTGCTTGATCCCCGGCAAAGACATGGCGAAGCCGACGAGTTCTTTACCTGATTCTGCACCAGATTCGCTGTCAAAAGCGCCAATGACCTGGCCGCCAATCTTTTGAGCAAGCATGAAAGTCTTGCGCGGGGTGACGTCGCTTTCGTCGTAGCCCCAGATCTCAATCTGGAGGCGCACGCACGCTTCCATCTCATCAAATCCATCGCAGCTGCGAATCTGGATCGTATTTGCACTCTGGGGTGCGGTCGTGGTCGTGCTCCCGGTCGCACTCTTGTCCGCGGTCTTGTTTGCTTTCATGGCCGCGCCTTCGTTGCGGTTTGAGGTGGATGGTCGAGGCCGCGAGCGGCGCCGTCGGCCAGCTTCTTTTTCGCCTGCTCCCAAAGCGCCTCCAGCTCCGGCGGCGAAAGATCTTCGAGAGGCCGCGGAGCCGTGCGCTCCATCTCACTAAAGCGCCGCCTGAAACGCAGATTGCAATTGCGCAATGCCATCTCGGCATCCACGCCAAGGTGACGGCCAAGATTGACGACTGTGAAAAGCAGGTCTCCCAGCTCGGCCTCCACAGCCGGCTTTCGAGCCGGGTCGTCCGATTCAGCTTCAGCTACCAGCTCCGCTGTCTCCTCCGCGACTTTAGGAAGCAGCTCGCGCCAGCTCGGCCAGTCGAAGCCGGATTTCTGGGCCTTGGCGCCCAGCTTTGCAGCTTCAGCTAACGCAGGCATGGCGCGAAGAACGCCGTCGAGCCGCGAGGCCGACTGATCCCCTGCCCCGCCCGTCGAAGTTTCCGCGGCCCCAGCTTTTTCCGCAGCCCGCTTTTCCGCAACCTTGATCTCTTCCCAGTTGCGCAGCACAGCGGCGGATGATCCTTTTACAGCAGCGTCGACATCGGCCAGGTTTCCCGCGGCGCGCGAAGCTTCATCGCCAAACACATGAGGATGACGCCGAATTAATTTGCGATTGAGCTGGTCAAGAACTTCAGCGATCGTAAAGTGGCCTTCGTTGGCCGCCATTTCGGAATAAAAAAGGACCTGCAATAGCAGATCGCCGAGCTCCTCAGATAGATGATTGAAGTCGCGGCGCTCGATGGCGTCGAAGACCTCGTAGGCCTCTTCGAGCGTGTATTTACGGATGGAGTCGAAGGACTGCTCGCGATCCCAGGGGCAGCCTCCAGGAGCGCGCAAGCGGACCATGATGGCCACCGACCGCTCAAACAATTCCGCCGCCCGAGCCGGGTCAGTGGGGTTTTGCGGCGTGGAATCCTTCGCGCTGGAACTCTCTGGCGGCAGGTCCATTCAGTTCCAGTTTAACTTGTCCGCTTAAGTCGTATGGAGCGGCTATGGCGATCCGCGCGTCATTCAAACTGGACACCGTATACTCAATCTCTTCCATGGTGCGCGTTCTCGGAACCATCTTCGCCGGGCTTCTTGGGCTGGCCTTCGGCAGCTTCCTGAACGTGTGCCTGAGCCGTTGGCCTGCGGGCGAGAGCATTGTCAGTCCGCGGTCGCACTGCAGGAGCTGCGTGCGAACACTCAAGTGGTGGGAGAATGTGCCGGTCGTAAGCTGGCTGGCGCTGCGCGGACGCTGCCGAAGTTGCGGAGCGTGGATTAGTTGGCGGTATCCGGTCGTCGAGTTCGCGGTGGGAGTGCTGTGGGCGATGGACGCGTGGCGCAGTTTAACGAGCCTCACCGACTTTGCGCCTCCTGATCTTCTTTGGGCGGTGGCAATCTACGCGCTTTCGCGGATGATTTTTCTGTGGTTGCTGGTTGCGCTCGCGGTTCTGGATTTCGAGAGTCTCTGGCTCCCAAATAAAATCACGATTCCTGGTATCCTGGTCGGCTTCGCGGCCACTCTCCTATATGCCGCAGTGATTTCTAAGCGTGCATTCGCATTCTACGGTGCACTTGAGCTGCGGAGCCGTTTCATTTGGCATGTCGTCGGGCAACGATTGCTCGCTATTCTGGCCGCAGCCAGCCTCGTACTGCTCATACGCTGGATCTATTGGCTGATCCGCAGGCGCGAGGGCATTGGCCTGGGCGACGCGAAGTTGATGGCGATGCTGGCTGCATGGCTCGGCCTGCCCAGCGCGCTGCTCGCCTTTGCAATCGGCGTGGTACTCGGCACGTTCGCCGCACTCGTCGTGCTTCTTCTGCCGTCAACGCGCAAGAATCATGAGAGCTGGTCGTCGACCGAGTTGCCGCTCGGCACATTTCTTTGCGTCGGCGGAATTGTCAGCAGCTTTTGGGGCGAGCAGATGATTCACGCGTATCGGCGGTGGGCGGGGTTTTAATGCATTTCTAGAGAAATGCGCTGGCCAACGCACGCGCGGCGCTCCTTACTGATGCGGCGCCGGCGCCGCGGACGCGTCTGGCTTCGCGTTCGCAATCTCGGGATCCTCGAGCGCCTTGCCGGCCTCTTTGGCATGACGACTGCCCGGGTCGTACTCCCTGACTCTTAGATAATTGGCGCGCGCATCGGCAAAGTCACCCATGTGGCGTTCGCATTCTGCCAGGCCCCAGTACACATCCGGATTGTCTGGATCCAAAACCATCGCAGATTGAAACCGCGACAGTGCGCCTTTCCAATCCTTATTCTCGAGATAGTAGCTGCCGACGCTCTCGTCCTCAGCCGCGGTCTCATGGTGCTCCGGCACCACTTGCTCATCTCTCCGTTTGTGTTTTCCGGGTTGCGGGGTGTCATCGGGCTGCGGCAGATCGCGTAACCCCGAGAGGCTCGAGCTTGAACTACCGTCGCTCGACTCGGCAGCCGCGGCCGCATCCTCAGGACTGCGCATGGGGTCGGCGTCATCCGGAGGCATAGGCAGGCCAAAATTGCCCGCATCTCCGCCGGCGCTCGGCGGCAGATCGGGCGTCTCGTGCGTCGGTATGATCGGAACCGAAGTTGTGTCCTCGGGAAATGGATTGGAGTTGGTCTGCGTACTTGTGCGAGGGGGCTGCTGCGCTGGGGCGGAATTTGCCGCCGGATTTTGCCCGCCGGCCGCCGACTGATTCTGGCCGGAACCGGAACCACCGCTACCCTTAGGCCCCTGCGCGCAGACCTGTAGCGACGCTGCCGAAAAGCAGGCCACCATCAGCGCAACGCCAAAGAGCGATTTCATTCAGAACCCCTCCAACTATTAGACGCGAATCGAGCCGTAGCAGGACGTGCTTCAACAAAAGCTGCCTGCAATTCGCATCCTTAAAAAGAATCGCACATTTGAAGGCTTCCCTTCACCCTTGTCAGCGCGTCTGCGCGCTGAACGGCGACTCCTTTCTTGGACTCGACAAATATGAGGCGGTAACTGGGGGCAGCGCATTCGTCGAGTCGCCGAAAAAAGCTCTCGCAAGAGGATTTCCACCCCGCGGCGATCTCGGAAAATCTGCCGGGCCAGAACCGCTACAATCAGCACTGGGCCTCCGGATTCTCGAGGCACAAACGAGGCGCGCAGGTTCGCATGGGCTACCAGGTTCTGGCCAGAAAATACCGTCCGCAGCGCTTTGCCGACGTGGCCGGCCAGGACCATGTAACGCGCACGCTGCTCAATGCGCTTGAGCAGAACCGCATCGCGCACGGGTACATTTTTTCAGGCCATCGCGGAATCGGCAAAACGACCATCGCGCGCATTCTCGGAATGGCGCTGAATTGCCGGACCGAGATTGGCACTGCGCAGCGGCCGACTCCCGAGCCGTGCGGTATCTGCGACGCCTGCATTGAGATTCGCCAGGGCAACGCCGTCGATGTCATCGAAATTGACGCGGCCACCAATCGCGGCATCGACGAGATTCGCGAGCTGCGCGACGCGGCGCGCTACGCTCCGTCGCGCGATCGCTACAAAATCTACATCCTCGACGAGGCGCACCAAATCACCGAGGCCGCATTCAATGCGCTGCTCAAAACGCTGGAGGAGCCGCCGGCTCACGTTATCTTTATGATGGCGACTACCGAGCCTGAGAACATTCCCCAGACGATTCGCTCGCGCTGCCAGCACTTCAGCTTTCACGCGGTCAAGTTTGACGACATCCTGGCGCAGTTGAAGATGATCGCAGCCGAGGAGAAAGTGGCAGCCGAAGACGATGCTCTGGCGCTGCTGGCCGAGGCCGGCGACGGATCAATGCGCGACGCGCTTTCAATTATGGACCAGGCGATTGCGTCGGCGCCTGTTATTAAAGACGGCCGACCTGCTCTCTCCGCCGAGCAAATTCGCGAGCTAATGGGCGCTGTGCCGAACACGGTCTTCGAGCGGCTGATGGAAGCCGTTGCAGCCGGCCAAAGCGCCGAGCTGATCGAAGAGACGAATACTCTCGTCAATGCCGGGCATAGCCCGCTTTCTCTCGCGCGCCAAATGGTTCGCTACCTGCGCAACTCGCTGATGGCCAAGCTGGGCGGCGAGCAAACCGAGCTGCTGCAAATCTCAGCCGACGAACGCGCCCGCGCATCCCGCACTGCGCTGCTCTATACCGAAGAAGAGCTAACGCGCAATCTGCAAATTGTGCTGCGCACCTTTGACGACCTGAACTATCGCCAGGAACAGCGCCTGCATTTAGAGCTTGGACTGCTCAAGCTGATTCATGCGCAGCGGTTGTTGCCCATTGAGGAGTTGCTCAGCGGCGTGTCCGGCGGAACAAGCTTGCGGCCAGGCCCGGCGCCCGGCGGGCAACATTCCGTGGGCAGTGTCGCCAAGCCGGTCGGAGTCAGCTCGCCTGTTGCAAGCGCTCCTGCTGCAACCGCTCCTGCTCGCGAAAAAAGTTTGTGGGGCAGCGGCCCTACTGGAACACGATCCGCAGGATTGAGAGTAGAAGGAACAGTTGAGAATTCGGCTGTAATTCATTCATCCGCAAGAACAAATGAATCCTCAAATCGCGAGAGCGCCCCCTTCCAGGTGGTTGCCAGCCAGCCGTCCGGATTTGCCTCGTCCGCAATTCTTACGGAGGGTGCGCTGGCCATAGCGCCCGAGTCAGAAATAAGCGCGCCGAATGGTCTGGCAGTCGAACACGTTCGCGAAGCAATCGTGGCTGCGCTTGCTGGCGGCGGCCATGGCTCCGCCGCGCAACTGCTCGGTGCAGGCGCGTGGACGCTCGACAATGGCGCCGTCCGCGTTTCGGTGCCGGCCATGGGCAAGAAAATGCTCAGCCTGACGGTGAATGCAGCGGCTGAAAAACTGATTCGTCTTGAGTTGCAGCGGCTGGGCGCGCCTGCCCGTTTTCTGGTTTCAACCGGCGCGGGGACCGCAACTACCGAAGTCGCAACGCCGGTCGCCCCCGTTGGCAGCGTGCAGCAGGCGGCGCTCGCGCATCCATTAGTACAGCGGGCGCAGGAGATCTTCAAAGCCGAGGTCCGCAGCGTCCTTGATTTGCGCCAGAAGTAGCCGCGATGGAAATTGATGGGCCGGAAGCAAACGGCGCACGAAGGAGAGACTTGATGATCAACCCGCTCAAAATCTCGGAGATGCTTTCGCAGGCCAACCAGATGCAGGAGGAGGTTCAGCGCAAGCTTGGCGAGACCGTCGTGGAGGCTTCGAGCGGCGGCGGCGCTGTGACCGCGACCATGAACGGCAAAAAGGAGCTGCTCAAGATTCGCATCGATCCCTCGGCGGTAGCCAGCCTTAGCGGCGGCCAAGCCGACGTGGAGATGTTGGAAGATTTGATCGCGGGCGCGGTGAACGAGGCCGGGCGCAAGGCGGATGAAGCCATCAAATCCAGCGTGCAAGGAATGTTGGGCGGACTGAAGATTCCAGGGATCGGCGGTTAATACGCGAAGCGAAGCCCGCAAAGGATCATAGCGCGGGTCGAAAACTCAGGGAGGCAAAAATTGTCACGGTATGCCGAGCCGATGGCCCGGCTCATTGAAGAATTGAAGAAGCTGCCAGGCGTCGGCACCAAGAGCGCGCAGCGTTACGCATTCCACATCCTGCGCTCGAGCGACGACGACGCCAACTCGCTTGCCGAGGCTGTGCGCGGGCTCAAGGCGAGCCTGCGCCTCTGCTCCATCTGCAACAACGTTACCGACATCGATCCCTGCGCCTACTGCGCCAGCCCAACCCGTAACCAGCGCCTGATTTGCGTTGTCGAAGAAGCCACCAACATCGCAACGGTGGAGCGGTCGCAGACATTCCAGGGCGTCTATCACGTGCTGCACGGAACGCTTTCGCCATTACACGGCGTCGGTCCCGACCAACTGCGCGCCGAGGGCCTGGTGCGCCGCGCGGAACGCGGCGAAGTCGACGAAGTAATCCTGGCCACCAGTCCTACGCTCGAAGGCGAAGCCACTGCCGATTGGCTCGCAACTGCGTTGCGCAGATTTCCCGTGCGCATCACGCGCATTGCCACTGGCGTTCCCGCCGGGAGCGATATTGAATATGCCGATGAAGTGACGATGGCGAGGGCGCTTGAAGGGCGCCGCGCAATGTAAGTTGGGCTCGCGCTACTCCGCCGAGCTTTGGGACCGCATCAACGGCCGAAAAGCAAGCACAGATCCCTTTCGCCTCGCGTCAGGATGACACGGTCTTGTGCTGGGCAGTGGTCGCTCTAACCCGCGACCGGGCGTTTGGCGAGTCGGTATCCCAAGGCGGTAAATAGAAGGAAGAAGATGGCGAGGACAACCTGTGGCTCGATGATCATCCCGGCGATCATGTGCTGCGCCACGGGCGGAGCCTCGCCCACTTGGAGGCTCGTTCCAGGCACAAGAAGAGTGACGTAGAGAAAAGGCGACCACAGCGCAAGCGAAATCAGCGTGGCTACCTTGACTCCCACCGCAGGTTCGGTCGAACGCCTCCACAGTAGCCAGATGGCGATCGCCGTTACGCTCCAAACGATGACCGACATGTCTGCAGCGTGAAACCGTGCATGAGGCGGCCATGTGGGATTGAAAACGTGCGTCTTGTTCCAATCGGCGAGTATATTGATGGCGGCGAAACTGGCGACCGAAAAGGTGAGCAGGGATTTTCCAATGTTCATTCTACTCATGGCGTGCTCCTCCAGTGGCGGCAGAGGACTTCGAAAATCGGAGCCGGGGACATGGGAATCCTAGCACGCACTGCAACGCGGCTGCACTGGTGGCGAAAAAAGAAAAGCGGGAGGAGCTGGTTAGCTCTTCCCGCTCAAATTGGCAGGTGCTGCCGCCAAAAACTACTTCGCAGCCTGTTTCGCCGCGCCTACTTTGCTGAGTCGTCCAACACGAGATTTAGATCGAGCACATTTACCCGCGGCTCGCCGATGAAGCCAAGCGCGCGCCCCTTGATTTGCTGATCGATCAGGCTACGCACAGCGGCTTCCGTCATTCCGCGTGCTTTCGCGATACGCGGCGCCTGAAAATATGCGTTATCGGGGGTGATGTCGGGATCAAGCCCCGACGCGGAATACGTCACCATGTCGATGGGAACAGGCTTGCCCGGATTCTCCGCGGCGAGCTTGTCAATGTCAGCCTGCATGCGCGTCGGCAGCTTGGCGTTTGATTGCGCAAGATTCGTGCCGCCCGAAGACGTCGCATCGTAGCCGTTGCCGGCGGCCGATGGCCGCGGATGGAAGTATTTGTCGGAGGTGAAGCTCTGCGCGATTAGCTCGGACCCAATCACCTGTCCGTTGCGCACGATGAGGCTTCCCTCTGCCTGGCGCGGGAACAGAACCTTGGCCAGGCCAGTCACCAGCAGCGGGTAGCCCAGGCCGAAAATCACTGCGGTCACGATGGTAAATCTCACCGACGTGCCCCACAGTGAGTGCTTCACCGGCGTCTCTTGCACATGCGTTGCGTGATGCCCTTCACGAGTTCCAAGCTCTTCGTCGATCGCTGCAAATGTACTCACGTTCAATCTCCTTTGCGCGTTACATGCGCTGCCTGGCGCGCTTACGCCAGGTGCAATGCCACCAGGCACAAATCGATAGCCTTAATGCCGATGAACGGGATGATGATGCCGCCTACGCCGTAGATCAGCAGGTTGTTGCGCAACAGCACATCGGCAGCCTTGGGCTCGTACTTCACGCCTTTCAGGGCCAGCGGAATCAGCGCCACGATAATGACCGCGTTAAAGATAACCGCCGACAGAATTGCCGACTGCGGCGAATGCAGATACATGATGTTGAGTGCGCCAAGCACCGGAAATACTCCGGCAAACATTGCGGGAATAATCGCGAAGTACTTGGCCACGTCGTTGGCGATGGAGAAAGTGGTAAGCGCGCCGCGCGTCATGAGCAGCTGCTTGCCGATTTCAACAATCTCGATCAGCTTGGTGGGGTTGGAGTCGAGATCGACCATGTTGCCGGCTTCTTTCGCAGCCTGTGTGCCGGAGTTCATGGCAACGCCGACGTCGGCCTGCGCGAGCGCGGGCGCGTCGTTGGTGCCGTCGCCGGTCATCGCCACCAGCTTGCCCTTGCCCTGCTCGCTCTTGATCAGGTCCATCTTGTCTTTCGGTTTTGCTTCGGCCAGAAAGTCATCCACGCCGGCCTCGCGCGCAATCACCGCAGCAGTCAGCGGATTGTCGCCGGTAATCATAATGGTGCGAATTCCCATGGCCCGCAGCCGCGCCAGCCGATCCTTCAGGCCACCCTTGACGATGTCCTTGAGGTAGATCACGCCCAGCGCCGATGCATTCTCGGCGACAACCAGCGGCGTTCCACCGGCGCGTGCAATCTCTTCCACATTCTCGCGAACCTTTTGCGGCAACGCGGAGCCTTGCTCTTCAAGGAAGCGCGCAATCGCGTCCACCGAGCCTTTGCGAATGCACGTGCCCGGCAGATTCACGCCGCTCATGCGCGTCTGCGCCGTGAACGGAACGAACTCCGCATGAATGCCGGCCATATCGCGCCCGCGCAGATTGTATTTTTCCTTCGCCAGCACAACAATCGAGCGGCCTTCCGGCGTCTCGTCCGAAAGAGAAGCGAGCTGCGCTGCATTTGCCAATCGCTCCTGGCTCACGTCCGGCGCGGTCATAAACTCCGTCGCCTGGCGATTGCCGAGGGTGATGGTGCCCGTCTTATCGAGCAGCAAAGTGTTCACATCTCCCGCAGCTTCAACGGCGCGTCCGCTCATGGCCAGCACGTTGTATTGCACCAGCCGGTCCATGCCGGCGATTCCGATGGCCGAAAGCAATCCGCCAATGGTTGTAGGGATGAGGCAAACCAGCAGCGACACCAGCACGAAGACGGTTTGCGGCGCGCTGGAGTAAACGGCAAACGGCTGCAGCGTGACAACGGCCAGGAGAAAGATGATGGTCAGGCCGGAAAGCAAAATACTCAGCGCTATTTCGTTCGGCGTCTTCTGGCGCGTGGCGCCTTCAACCAACGCGATCATGCGATCGAGAAAAGTCTCGCCGGGGTTCGACGTGATCCGGACCTTGATCCAGTCCGACAACACTTTCGTGCCGCCCGTTACAGCCGAGCGGTCGCCACCCGCTTCGCGTATCACCGGCGCGGATTCGCCAGTGATAGCCGACTCGTCCACGGAAGCTACGCCCTCGATGACCTCGCCGTCGCCCGCGATGTAGTTCCCGGCGGCAACGTAAATTACGTCTCCGGCGCGAAGCGCTCCGCTCACAACCTCTTCAAAGCTGCCGTCGGCTTTATATTTCTTGGCAATCGTCTCGCCCTTGGCCTTGCGCAGCGTGTCGGCCTGAGCTTTGCCGCGCCCCTCCGCCATGGCCTCGGCAAAGTTGGCGAACAGCACCGTGAACCACAGCCAGAGCGTGATCTGCAAATTGAAGCCGAATGCCTCAGGGTGACGGCGGTAGTTCTCAATGAGCAGAGCCGAGGTCAGCACGCTGCCCACTTCCACCACGAACATCACCGGGTTCTTGACCATCCAGCGTGGATCGAGCTTGCGAATGCTATCCAGCGCTGCCTGGGCCATGATCTGCGTGTTCCAGAGACTCGTTTTTTCTGCCATGTCGGTCCGTTTTGCCTCGTTCTTGCCTGTTCGAATTTCGTCCTGATGCGCTGTGAATGTGGCTAGAAAACTTTTCCTGTCTGCAACAGCAGGTGCTCAAGAATCGGCCCCAAACTTAGCGCCGGGAAAAACGTAAGCGCGCCAACAATTACGACCACGCCAACCAGCAAGACGGCGAAAAGCGGCGTATTCACCGGGAAAGTGCCGGGGGAGGGCGGAACGCTTTTCTTCTGCGCCAGATTGCCGGCCAGCGCGAGCACGGGAATCATCATGAGGAATCTGCCGATGAGCATGTCGAAGCTCATCGCGATGTTGTACCACCAGTTTGTTCCCAGGCCCGCGAATGCCGAGCCGTTGTTTCCCGCGCCCGAAACAAATGAGTAGAGAATCTCGGTCAATCCATGCGGACCCGAATTGCTGGTGACGGAAGTTCCTACCGGCAGCAACACAAAGATCGCAGCGAATGTGAGAACAATGAAAGTGAAGATAAGCGTATAGAGCATGGCCATCTTCACGTCGTATGATTCAATCTTTTTACCTAGATACTCCGGCGTGCGGCCCACCATGAGGCCGGCGATGAAGACTGCGAGCACCACAAAAATCAACATGCCATACATGCCCGCGCCAACGCCGCCGAAAACGACTTCTCCGAGCATGATGTTGACCAGCGGAATCATGCCGCCGAGCGGAGTAAAGCTGTCGTGCATGCCATTCACCGCGCCGCAACTTGCGTCGGTGGTGATGGTGGCGAAGAGTGTGCTCTCGGCGATGCCGTTGCGAACTTCCTTGCCTTCCATATTGCCGCCGGGCGCGGTTGCGGTGCGCGTCTGCTGCGCGCCGTGAATCATGTTGTAGGGATGCGCTTCGGCCCAGTAGCACACAGCAAACCCGCCTGCGAACAGCACGTACATCGCCCAATACACGGCCCAGCCATGGCCACGCGAGCCGGTCATGCGGCCGAGAGAATAAGTGAGGCCCGCTCCAATGACGAAGATCGACAGGATTTCCAGGTAGTTCGAGAACGGCGTCGGATTTTCATACGGATGGGCACTGTTTGCATTGAAAAAGCCGCCGCCATTTGTGCCCAGCATCTTGATTGCTTCCTGCGATGCAACTGGGCCTTGGCCGATGGTCTGAACCTGGGAGGGCTGCTCGAGAGTGTGCGCCTGCGTGTATGCGCTCAGATTTTGCGGAACGCCCTGCCACACCAGTATCAGCGCGTAAATAATGCAAGCCGGCGTCAGGATGTAAAGCAGCGTCCGCGTCATATCGACCCAGAAGTTGCCGATGGTCGCGGAGCTGGTCCGCTTGATGCCGCGAATCAGCGCCACAGCTACCACAATGCCGCCCGCAGCCGACCAGAAATTGTGCGTCGCCAGTCCTACCATCTCGGTGAGGTAGCTCATGGTCGCTTCGGGCGTGTAGAACTGCCAGTTGGTGTTGGTGGTAAAACTGGCGGCCGTGTTGAAGGCGAGATCGGTTCCCACCGCGGCCAGGTGTTGCGGGTTCCACGGCAGATAGAATTGCAACCGCTCGATGGCGTAGGTGAGCACCATGGTCACGGCAGAGAAGCCGAGCAGCGCGAACGTGTATTCGCGCCAGTTCATCTCCTTGTCGGCTTTTACGCCGCACAGCTTGTAGATGAGCCGCTCAAACGGGCGAATGACTGGATCGATCCAGGTGCGCTCGCCCTCAAACACGCGCGCCATGTAAATGCCGACTGGGCGAACCGATGCCAGCAGAATCACAGAGTAAATGGTGAATTGCAACCAGCCGTTTGCGGACATTTCAGAATTTCTCCGGGAACAGCAATGCGACGGTGAGATAGACCATCAAAAGGATGGAGAGGATAAGTCCGGTTGCCGAGTTCCAATTCATGTGCATGGGCTACCTCAACTTTTGGCACGCCTTGACGTAGAGAAACGCCACGGCGAAAAAAATAACGGTGAACAGCAACATCTGCGCATCTTGCATGCAGGCTCTCCATTTGTCCGGACCGGCGCCGTCAATGTTTCGACGGAAACACCAAGTTCGGTTTCGCGGCAGCGTCCTCCGCACCGTAACCAGGGTCGCGCGTGCGCAACCCCGAGCGCGGCGGCGGAAAATCGCTCAACCGAGATCGATTCTGCTCTTGGTGTGCTTTGAAAAGCGAAAAGATTTCCTAAGGAATTCGTAAGGATAGCTTTGAGCATCGCGGAAAATCCCCGAGAATCAACGCAAGCCGATTGCAGCAATCGGAATGTGAGACGAGCGACGCTGGCTACTCTTCGTTGCCGCTCCAGCCCTCAGGAACAAATCGGTAGCCCACCCAGGGCTCAGTTTGAATGTACTGCCGTCCCGTTTCGCCCTCCAGCTTTTTGCGCAGTTGCCCCACGAAGACGCGCAGGTACTCGGGCTGGTGCGCCGACTGCGCGCCCCACACCGTCGTCAGCAGGGCGCGATGGGTCATCACCTTGCCGGCGTTGCGAGCCAGGTGCAACAGCAGTTCGAATTCCTTGGGCGTGAGATGGACAGCCTTGCCCTGGACGGTAATGGCGTGCGCCTGCACGTCAATCACAAAGTCGCCGGCTTCCAGCGCGGCAGTGGTACGCTCGGGCGCGCGCCGCAGATGCGCTCTGACTCGGGCCAAGAGCTCCTGAATGCTGAATGGCTTGGTGACATAGTCGTCGGCGCCGGCATCAAGCGCCTCCACCTTCGACCGCTCGTGCTCGCGAACCGACAGGACCAGCACAGGCGTTGTGCTCCTCGAGCGGATGGACCGGCAGACCTCAACTCCGCTCATTGTGGGCATCATCAAGTCGGTGATGACCAGATCCGGCGCCCAGTCTCGAAAGACCCGCAGGCCCTCCTCCGGCTCATTCGCCGCGCGAACATCGTATCCCTGAGCTGAAAGCGCGGCTCGCAGCACTCGCGTAATCTGCGGCTCGTCGTCTATGACCAGAATTCTTCCCGGCATGTCTTGTTTCTCACGTCCATGCGAAGCTTACATCATCGTCGAGCGACATTTATAAGGATGTCATAGGCAGTATGATTCCCGAGGAGAACTCAATGGGCGCACTCGCCTACGCAAAGCAGGCTCTTTACTGGATCGCGGCCACGGCCACGGCTGCGCTCGCCACCTTGGTGCTCACCTGGCTTGGCGCCAACTCAACCACAGCGGGCTTGGTGTTTCTGGTGCTGGTGGTGTGGTGGGCCACTCTAGCCGGAATCGTACTCTCTATTTACACCGCGATTCTATGCGCCTTCTGCTTCGACTATTTTTTCCTGCTTCCATTGCACACTTTGCGTCTTGAAGGTACGCAGCAATGGGTGGCGATGGTCTCGTTCGCAGTCAGCTGCGTCGTAGTCAGCCGGCTCGCGGAGCGAGCGCGGAATCAAGCCCTTCACGCCGAACAACGCCAGGCTGATGTCGAAAGGCTCTACGCCCTCAGCCAGGAGATGATGCTCTTTGAAGATGCCGACGGACTGCTGCGCGATTTGCCCAGCGCGATTGACCGAATCTTTGCGCTCCAAGGGGTGATGCTTTACGTCAGCGACTACGACAAGTTCTATTCCTCGGTCAGCGGACTTCCCTCAAGTGTGCATCTGCACATGCAGGCAGTGGCGCAGGATCTCAATCCTACTGCGGCGCAGATTGACGGCTATCAGACCACAGCGCTCAGCCTCGGGCTCAAGCCAGTAGGTGCATTATCATGGCGGCCCAACACGCTTTCGCGCGAAGTTGCAACCGCCATCAGCGGGCAAGTTACGATCGCCGTGGCCCGCGCCATTGCCATGACCGCCACAACGCGCATTGAAGCAGCGCGCGAGGCAGACCGGCTTCGAGCGGCGCTGATCGATTCGCTCACGCACGAATTGCGCACTCCACTCACGTCGATCCGTGCAGCAGCTACTACGCTGCTGGAAGGCCAGGGGCTGGATGAAGCCGGCCGCCTTGAGATGGTGCGTGTCATCGACGAGGAAGCGGAGCGATTGGATCTGTTGATTGGCGAGGCCGTTGAGATGGCCGAGATCGACGCGAACGTCGTTCAAGTGAAAATGTCGTCCCAACATCCGCGCGCATTGCTCGACCAGGCTGTCGAGGAGTCGCGCAAAATTCTGGCCGCTCACAAGGTAACGATTCGTCCCGAAGCTTCGGCCGGGACCGCCCATGATGAACCGGCCCACGGCGACGAGCCTGGTCAGAGTGACCGGCCGGCCCTGAGTGACGAGCCAGCCTGGTTCGATCCGCATCTGCTGGGCCGGGTTCTCCGCCACCTGCTCGAAAATGTGGCCAGCTACACGCCACCCGGCTCGCGCGTCACGCTCATCAGCGAGCGCAGCGACGAGCGTCTGGATTTCTACGTCGAAGATAATGGGCCGGGCATCGATGCTCAGGATCTGCCGCTGATCTTTGAGAAGTTCTATCGGGGCAAGCGCGGAAGCAGCCGGCGCAAAGGGTCTGGCATGGGCCTCGCCATTACGCGCGCGATCCTTGCCGCGCATGGAGGAGGAATCGAAGCATCAAACGTTCCCGGCAGCGGAGCCAGGTTTCATTTTTGGGTGCCGCTGATCGAGAAAGAACCAAGCCGCAATCGCTGACCGCAATCGCCGACCGGAACAGCTGACATTCGCCCGCTCAGTTTGACGGGGTGTTTGGCGGGTCACCTGATCGCAATTGCCACAGGCAATAATGCCAATTCAAAAAGCAGAGGGCGCTTCATCCTCAGCGTGTTTTGGAAAGGATGCAGCGCCCTCGCTATTGGACGTGTCAAGTGCGGCTCACCCGGTTACCTGAGTCGCAAAATTACCAAATGCGCTGAGACGGAACTGGCTCCGCCCGCCAACGGAGTAATTGTTAATGCAGTGGAGTTGCCCGCAGGGTTACGAACGGTCAGAGTTGAAGCGACGACCGTGGTTTGCACCAGGGCCATTTCGACAATCTGGCTGGTCCCGGTTGCTCGACCCACAACAGTGTATGGCAGCTCATCTCCATTGAGGGTCAGGTCGAGTTGCCCTGCTTCGGTCACACTCACCTGAAACTCAACTTCGTAGAAACCGATGGCGCCAAGTGAAAAGCTCGTGTCACCGAGCCGGGTGATGCCGGTCCCCGGCGCAGCCGGTCCATCTTGCGGGAAAGCCACGTCGGCAGCAACAGCTACCGTTGCGGCGTTATCGCCCGGCATCAACGCATAGAAGTCAGCGAAATCAACCAGTCCACCCGATGCGCCCGTTGCACCTGTTGGACCAGCTGGACCAGCAGCGCCTGTGGAACCTGCTGAACCTGTCGCGCCAACTGCACCGGTGGCACCTGTCGTACCTGTTGCGCCCGTCGGACCTGCGGGTCCAGCTGGACCTGTAGCACCTGCGACTCCCGCCGGACCGATTGGACCTGCTGGGCCAGCTGAACCAGTTGTGCCCGTTGCTCCGACGGCGCCAGTGGCACCGGTCGCACCCGTTGAACCGGTGAGACCTGTTGCGCCGGCTGGCCCTGTTGAACCTGTGTCGCCTTTTACGCCTGTCGGACCGATGGGACCTGCGGCGCCTGTTGCTCCGACGGAACCTGTTGCGCCAGTCGCACCTGCGGGCCCAGTCGAACCTGTGTCACCTTTCACTCCAGTCGGGCCGATTGGACCCGCGGCACCTGTCGCGCCGACTGGCCCGATTGAACCTGTGTCGCCTTTAACTCCGGTCGGGCCGATGGGACCCGCGGCACCTGTCGCACCTGTTGCGCCCGTCACACCTGCGGGCCCAGTTGAACCTGTGTCACCTTTCACTCCAGTCGGGCCGATTGGACCCGCGACGCCTGTCGCGCCGGCTGGCCCTGTTGAACCTGTGTCGCCTTTAACTCCGGTCGGGCCGATGGGACCCGTTGCGCCCGTCATACCTGCAGGCCCGGTTGAGCCTGTATCGCCTTTAACTCCAGTCGGGCCGATGGGACCTGCAGGACCCGCAGAGCCCGTGAGGCCCATTGGACCAATTGGACCTGCGACACCTGTCGAACCAGTGCTGCCTTTCGGACCAGTTTCACCGATGGGACCCGCTGGACCTGTCGCACCGCTCATGCCTTTTGCGCCGGTTTCCCCCATTGGTCCAATCGGACCAACCGGACCAGCTGGGCCTTCATAACCAGTTGCGCCTTTAGCCCCAGTCGGACCTGCTGGCCCGATGGGACCCGCTGGACCTTCATAGCCAGTTGCGCCTTTAGGCCCTGTCGGGCCCGCTGGACCAGTTTCACCTTTCTTGCCTTTTTCGCCGGTCTCGCCTTTTGGTCCAATTGGACCGGTCGGACCTGCGGGACCTTCATAACCAGTTGCGCCTTTAGCTCCTGTTGGACCTGCTGGTCCAATTGGGCCGGCAGGACCTGCAGAACCGGTTGCACCATTCGCTCCTGCCGGACCAGCCGGGCCGGCGGGACCTGCATAACCATTTGCACCTTTTGGACCTGCGGGGCCCGCTGGTCCAACTGGACCAGCCGGGCCTGCTGGCCCAGCATAACCATTTTTGCCGTTAGCCCCTGCCGGGCCTGCTGGCCCAATGGGACCTGCGGGACCGGCTGGACCTTGCGTCCCGCCCGCGCCAATTGCAATGTCAAACGTAGTAGCGGTCTGGCATTGATCTGATCCTCGGGTGAGAGACAATTCGTAGGTTCCTGCCACCGTAAAAACAGATGCAGGTATTTGCACCACCACCTGGGTGTCTGTATAGGAAACTACGACCGCCCAGATGCCCTTGATCTGAACCTCAGGGGCGCCGCTCCCAAAGCCAGTTCCAACGATGGTTAATTGTGGTGGAGTGGTTTCGTAGCTGGGTATGGCAAAGCTGATAACCGGTGCGGCTACCTTTCCACTATTTCCGCCTTGACCGCCGCCGCTTCCAGATCCGCCACTTCCCGATCCGCCACCGTAGCCGCTGCCGCCACCACTGCCGGACCCACCACCGCCATTTCCACCTTGGCCGCCACCGCCGCCCGATCCGCCATTTCCTGATCCACCGCCGTATCCGCTCCCGCCACCACTGCCACCTGATCCGCCACCGTAGCCGCTGCCGCCACCACTGCCAGATCCACCACTACCGGAGCCACTGCCATTTCCGCCTTGACCGCCGCCGCTTCCCGATCCGCCGCTGCCGGATCCGCCACCGTAGCCGCTCCCGCCGCCACTTCCTGACCCACTGCTGCCATTGTTATTCGAGCCATTGCTGTTCTTGCTGGAGTCAGCCGCATTCAAAAGAGGTGTTCCCAGCAACAGAACCATGCAGGTGATTGAAGTGAGCGCTGCCATCGCCTTGCTGGGTATACGCGTGAGTCGTTGATTCACTGTGATGCCTCCTTTAGTTCGTTTCCCGAGTGGTAGGCGCATGCCTCGTACGGAATCGTGGGGAGGGAGTTTTTCCATTCGCAGGATCTGCTCCTGCACAGCCCCCGGCCGTAAAGTTGACGCAGAACTCCTCACGCGACGAACGTCACGTTTGAAGTGTCGATGTTGTCTGAAGCCAGTAAAAACGGAGTCTCGCTTGAGTCAAAGCGAGACGATCAAAGTCAAAATAGACCGCATTACTAATTTGGCGACGTGAGCAAGATTGCTCACAAAGTCGGGGAAATTTAATTCGGTCTTTTGGGCAGCCTAGATTGGGAAAACAGTCCGCGCCGCCGACGGATTGGAGCAACTAATCGTGCTTATATTGGGAATCCAAAACTACGAACGCCGGCTGCCGCGCACAACGATCGCTCCACTGTGCGCAAAAACACGCACCCTCGTTTCAGCTCGGTCGTGTCTGTGTGCTGGTCTTGGATTTTCGATGAGCGCAGCCCGCCCGAATCATGGGACTTTGCTAATCCGTCTGCTTAGTGATGAGGCAGCTCGGACCCCAGATCGAGAAATGTAAAGCTGCCTGGTTGCGCGCCGTCGATTGCGGTCGCGATCAGCGAAGCGCCTCGAATCAATTGGCTATTCTTGTTAGTGCTCAAAACCACGAGAGCCAACTTGAAGCCCGTGAGGTTTTGCTGGTAATTCAATCCTTGATCCGCGGTGATCAGTATGTCGAAGCCGGCATTTTCCGCCGCCGCGAGCAATTCGCCGTTCGACACCCCGGCCACCCCTGAAAGGCCGTCGTTTCTACCGCGTGGCCACGCAACAAGAGTCGCAGCTTCTGTGGCAAGTTTTCGTCGAGTAAGACCCGCTTGCGCATTTCAGGAATTCGGCCCGGCGCTCTGCGCAACGAACTCAAGGACTTCCCGGATCTGCTCGGGCCGCACAGTGGGGAACTCCCGGGAAAGCTCCCCTACGCTCAACTCACTTAGGTTTCGCAGAATCGCTGTCACCGGAACGCGCGTTCCGCGAAACACCCACGCTCCCCCTTGTGTGTCGGGTTTGCTTTCGAGCACAGGGCAAAGGGACCAATCAATAACCGTCTGCGTCGCTGTCATCTCCGCACCCCCTGCACTTTGATCCTAGCGAAGTTCCCTGTTCACGCCAAGGCGTCGGTCACCTGGGAAGTTCAGCCTTCCAGCTTGAACCGCGTCTCGGCGAGGCGATAGAGCCGCCGCCAAACCAGCCGGTTCATCGTGACAACCATCAGCGAAATGAGGATCGTCGCCAGCAGCAACATGGCAAAACGCCCGCTGTCGGTGGCCGCGTCAATCTGCGCGCCAAGGCCGATCGTCGAAAGCGTATGGCCCTGCACATGCGAATACTCGGCCATCACAGACGCGTTCCACGCGCCGCCAGACGCCGTGACCATCCCCGTAATCAAATATGGAAAAATGCCGGGAAGAATCAGCTTGGTCCACCGTTGCCAGCGCGTAAACCGGCAGAGCGTAGCGACTTCGCGCAGATCGGAGGGAATCGCCATCGCTCCTGCGATCACATTAAAGAGGATGTACCACTGCGTGCCAAGCAGCATCAACGCAATCGATCCGATTCCCAAACCCCCGCCGATCTTCACGAGTCCAATCAGCAAAATTGGAAAGAAAGCAGTGGCAGGAACGGACGCCAGTATTTGCGCCAGCGGTTGCACGACGCGAGCCAGCTTTGGATTCAGCCCGATCGCCACGCCAACAGGAATAGTCCATGCGGCAGAGATGAGCAACGCCGCGTTGACACGCAGGAATGTCGCCGCTGCGCCTTCAAGCAGGAGCCGTAGGTCCGGCAGCGTGACGGTACTCAGCATGAGAATGGCTTGCGCTGCCGCCCAGCAAACTGCAATCGCCCCAGCAACCGCCACCGCCCAGAACGCCGGCGAAACTTTGCCTGAGCCGGTGTCCTCAAGCGGCTTCACCACGCGGCACTCTTTCGTTCGCGCCATCCGCCGATAGATCGGCTCTTCCACACGATTCCAGATGCGTCCCGGAAGCGTATCGAGAATTTTCGATCGGCGCAGCAGCGTAAGAATCGGCGAGGTCACCTGTTCAGCCGACTCCACCTGCTCCATCTTGAATTTGTCGCTCCACGCAATCAGCGGCCGCCACACCAGTTGATCGGTGGCAACGACGATCAGAATCACCGTGGCGATGCCCGCCAGCAGAGCGTGCACATCGCCCGCGTTCGTCGCGGCCTGAATGTAGCTGCCCAGGCCAGGCAGTTGAAAGTTGCGCGTACCCATGGTGAACGTCTCGCAGAAAATCAGCGCGAACCAGCCTCCTGCCACAGACACGATCGAGTTCCACACCAGACCGATGGCCGAAAACGGCATCTCCAGTTGCCAAAAGCGCTGCCAGCCAGAGAACCGGTAGATGCGCGATGCTTCAAGCATCTCCCGGGGGATGGTCTTCAGCGACGAATAAAAACTGAAAGCGAGATTCCACACCTGACCGGTGAAGATGAGCAGAATTACAGCCATCTCGATGCCCAGCTGATGGCCGGGAACAAGCGAGACCATTGCCAGCACTACAGGCGGCAGAAAGCTGAGCACGGGAATCGATTGCAGAATGTCGAGAACCGCGACCATCCACGGCTCCACGCGCGAATTGTACGCGGCGATGTAACCATAGCTGACGGCGAAGACCAGGCTAAGACAGTAGGCGATGGCCATGCGCACCATGGAGTAGAAGGCATACAACGGCAGCGCGCCGATGGAGTTGGAAATGGGCACCACCGGGATCGGCTTTTGAGACCAATACACGCCGGTGCTGACGATCGCGAAGAACAACGCCAGCGCGCAGGCCGCCACTCCGAGGTCGATGAGGAACGGCGTCTTGCGAACAATGACGAGCGATCGCGCGAGAGGGTGCGGGAAGTTCACTTCGCATCCTCAATCAACCGAGCTTCTTCCAGCGCATCGGGCAGCACGAAGCGCCGGCGCGCGGCATCGTAGTCAAACAATTCCGCATAGCGGCCCCACGCCACGGCCGTTTCCAGTTGGCGCTGGCTCTCCTCCTCGCTGAACTGCTCGTCAAGCATGTCGAGAAAGAAGTCCTCGGGAACGGTATGGTCGCTCTTGGAATCCAATGCGCGGCGAATCTGGCGCAGTAGAAGCACATTCTCAACCGCGGCGCTGCGGAACAGCTCCTTCTGGCGCAGGATTTCGGAGTTTGCAAACTCCTCGCCGCTCGGAGTGATTGCCGCATCGCCCTCTTCAACTTTGAGAAACGCCAGCAATCGCGCAGCGTCCACGATGGGCAACAGATCGTCGATTTCGAAGGCCAGATCGTCGGCCAGGCGATAGATATCGTCGCGCCCGCCCTGATCGAGCAGCAGTTCCAGCAGGCCGGCAATGCCGCCTGGCCGCGCATGTGGAAGCATCTGGTAGTGCATCTGCCGCTGATCGCGCCCACGCGGCGCGGCTACTTGCTCCGGCGCACCGGCAGGCGCCACATCCGGCTGCGTAAGCACCTTGTAGATGTAGTCAACCAGCTGCGTAAAGGCCGCCGACTTGCGATCGCGCGGCTGCGGCAGCGTAACCGGAAAATCCGTGCGGATGTGGCCCGGATTCCGCCCCAGCACCACAATCCGATCGGCCAGCAGAACGGCCTCCTCAATATTGTGCGTAACCAAAAAGACTGCCTTTGTGGGCATGGTCTTCTTGGTCCAAAGCTCCAGCAGTTCGCTGCGCAGGTTCTCCGCCGTCAGCACGTCGAGCGCCGAGAACGGCTCATCCATAAACAGAACCTCGGGCTCAACCACCAGGGCGCGTGCGAACCCCACGCGCTGCCGCATTCCGCCCGAAAGCTCCTTGGGGTACGCCGCCTCAAATCCGTCCAGGCCGACCACGTCCAGCATTTTCATGCTGCGTTCGCGGCGCTCCGCAGGCGACACGCCGCGCGCCTGCAGAGGAGCTTCGACGTTTTCAAGAACCGTGAGCCAGGGAAAAAGCGCGAAGCTCTGAAAGACGATCGAGACGTTGATCTCAGCCTCGCTAATGGGTTTGCCATGCCAATAAACCTGGCCCGCTGTGGGTACGGAAAGCCCGGTCAACATCCGCAACATGGTCGATTTCCCTGACCCCGACGGGCCCAGCAACGCCAGAATCTCGCCCGGCAGTACGCTCAGGTTCGTCGCCGAGATTACCTGAATGCGGTTCTGGCTGGGCTGCGCGTAGTATTTCTCAACCTTTTCCGCGCGGATGATGGCCTCAGTGGCCGGCGGCACGCCAACTACCGCGTTGGGGGTCGCGTTGGGGGTTGGCGTTTCCTGCATCTCCGGTTCTCCGGTAGGGGGCGTTCAGGCGAGACTCGCATCCGCCCGCGCCAGTATAAGTGTCAGCATTTGATTGCAGATGAATTTGAGGCGTGCTCAAAGAACCGGCAATTCAGTCCGGCGGCTGTTCGACCCGTCGGCACAAATTTACGGGGCAAGCTGCTTACGCGGCCGGGAAGGGTGCGCCGTGCATTACACTAGAGAAGCGTACCATTCTCGAGTTATTGAAAGCTTAGGCCCAACCCTGGGAATGATACTGCGAATGATCGAAGTAGATAGACCGGGCCAAGATATTCACTTCCCTGTTCCCCCCGGGAGCGTATGCCGAATTCGACGAAACCGAAGGTGCTGGTGGCCGACGACGAGCGAGTAATTGCCGATACGCTCGCCATGATTTTGAACCAGAGCGGATTTGATGCTCGTGCGGTCTACTCGGGCGAGAAGGCCCTCGAGCTCGCCGAGAGCTTTCAGCCCGATATGCTCATCTCTGACGTGATCATGGCTGACCTGAACGGGATCGATGCCGCTATCCGCATTCGCGCCCTGCTGCCCAGCATCAAGATTCTGCTGTTTTCCGGCCAGGCAGCTACCGCCGATCTGCTGGAGAAGGCGCGCACTGAGGGCTACGAGTTCGATATTCTCGCCAAGCCTGTGCATCCCCAGGATCTGCTGGCCAAGCTGCGCGGATAACGGCTTCCTGGCGTTCGCACGGCCTCGATCCGGTCAGCGGCTCCTTCAGTTGATCGAAGAGTGAGTCAAGGCGATTACTAAAATCGTTGACTCGGCCCTTGCCGTCAGGCTCCCTAAAAAGCGAAGGTACATACAAGATGACAAAGGCGCTTCGTTCCACTCGCGTTTTGACGCCGGCGGGTCTAGCGCCCGCGACCGTGCTTGTGGATGGAGAGCGCATCTCCGCGGTGGGCGCGTGGGATGATCTTTCATCCAATCCTCCGGTCGCCGCCGACCTCATCGACTTTGGCGATCGTGTGCTGTTGCCGGGCCTCGTCGACAGCCATGTTCATATCAACGACCCCGGCCGCTCGGAATGGGAAGGATTCGAGACAGCCACGAAGGCTGCCGCTGCCGGCGGAGTAACTACACTCGTCGACATGCCCTTGAACTGTGTGCCGGAAACTATAGATGTGCAAGCACTTGAAGCCAAGCGGACCGCCGCGGGAGGTCATGCATTTGTCGACTGGGCCGCCTGGGGCGGCGTGGTGCCGGGGAACGCCGATCGGATCCAGCCGCTTGCGTGCGCCGGCGTGCCCGGCTTCAAATGCTTCCTGATTCACTCCGGAATTGACGGCTTCGCATGGGTGGATGAGGACGAACTCCGGCTGGCTTTGGCCAAGCTGCGCGGAACGGGCTTACCGTTGCTGGCCCACGCGGAAATCGCCGGTCCCGTCGACGCGGCAACTCAGCAATTGAACGAAACGGGCGCAGATTGGCGCAAGTACTCGACGTTTCTGGCGTCGCGCCCTGATGCTGCGGAAGTTGACGCGATTGCAATGCTCATCCGACTTGCCGAGGATTTTCAAACTCCAGTTCATATTGTCCATTTATCGAGCGCGAAGGCATTGCCCTTGCTGGCCGCGGCGCGCGACCGTGGCGCGCCCGTGACCGTCGAGACATGTGCGCAATACTTATGGTTTTCCGCGGAGGACATTCCCGACGGCGCGACGGAATTTAAATGTGCGCCCCCGATTCGCGACGCCGCCAATCGTGAAAAACTTTGGAAGGCGCTTGAAGACGGCCAAATCGACATGGTGACTACCGATCATTCTCCCTGCCCACCCGAGATGAAGCGCCGTGAAACCGGCAGATTTGACGAGGCGTGGGGCGGCATCTCAAGCCTTGGCCTGGCGCTGCCCGTGATGTGGACTGCAATGCATCAACGCGGCCTGAAACTCCAACGAATCGGTAAATGGATGGCCGCTGCCCCCGCGCAACTCGCAGGCGTGGCCGGGCGAAAAGGCACAATCGCTCCGGGTGCCCACGCAGATTTCGCAGTCTTCGATCCCGAAGTTGCTTGGACCGTCACGCCCAACGACCTTCGCTTCCGCCACAAGCTCTCGCCCTATCTCGGCGCGAAACTCCACGGGCGTGTTGTCGAAACCTGGCTGCGTGGCGAGCGCATTTTTTCCGCAGGAAACTTTTCGGATAAGGCACACGGTCGAGAGCAGGTGCGCGCGTGACCGACCACAAATTACAGCAACGCGCCCAAAGCGCCATCGCCGAGTGCCGGCGCATCGCAGCCATGAGCGAGGAGCCAGGCCGAACGACTCGGCGATTCTTAACGCCGCCGGTGCGCGAAGTTCACGCACATCTGCGCAGCCGTATGGAGTCCCTCGGCATGACGGTGCACACGGACGCGGCGGGCAATCTGCGCGGCCTGTGGCAGCCGCCTGGCGCGCCGGCAAAGCGTTTGATCCTTGGCTCGCACATTGACACCGTGCCCAACGCGGGCGCATTTGACGGAGTGCTTGGCGTAACGCTCGCGCTCGAATGGCTTGCGCTGGCGCATAAGCTCAAATTGCCGCTGGCCATCGAAATCATCGCCTTCTCCGAGGAGGAGGGCGTGCGTTTCGGAGTTCCCTTCCTCGGCAGCCGCGCGGTGGTCGGACGCTTTGATCCCGCACTGCTGGCTCTCAAAGATGCTGACGGCACCACATTAGAGCAGGCAGTTCGCGACTTCGGGCTTGACCCTAGCCGAATCGGTGACGCGGCCCTCGATGCCGACGTTCTCGGCTTCGTTGAAGTCCACATCGAGCAGGGTCCTGTGCTCGAATCTGAAGAACTTTCCATCGCGGCCGTCACAGCAATTGTCGGCCAGTCGCGCCTCACCCTCGAATTCCGCGGCCATGCCAACCACTCGGGCACTACTCCCATGCAACTGCGCCGCGATGCGCTGGCCGGCGCGGCAGAATTGATCACGGCGGTAGAGTCCGCAGCGCGCGGCACGGACGGCCTGATCGCTACCGTAGGCAAAATCGAGGTAGAACCGAACGCCGCCAATGTAATCGCCGGAGTTGCGCGCGCGAGCCTTGACGTGCGCCACGCGAACGACCAAGCGCGAAAATCCGCGGTGGAGTCGTTGCTCGCGCAAGCGCAGACCATCGCCGCTAAACGCAGGCTATCTTTCCAACACACGCGGCAAATGGATCAGCCCGCAGTTCCGATGGATGAATGGCTTACAGCGTACCTCGCTGACGCGATCGCAGCGGCAGGTCTGCCCGCGAAGCACATGACCAGCGGCGCCGGGCACGATGCCATGGTCATGGCCGGGCGCGTGCCTTCCGTCATGCTCTTTCTGCGCAGCCCCGGCGGCATCAGCCATCACCCCGACGAAACTGTTCGAGAAGAGGACGTTGAAGCCGCGCTGAATGTGGGCCTTAAATTTCTACAGCGGCTGGCCGCGGACGTCGGATAGAATCGAGCTTCAGAATTCTCCGCACCACTTTTCGCCACCCCCAAATCGAGGTCGCACGTGCATCATCTCGGATCAACACGCAGCAGCCTGAAGCCGGACCATCTGCTGCAGACTCCAGATACTTTTATCCGCTCCCCGCTTCCCGGCGCAGAGGGAGTGGAGTTCATCATCCACGCCGCGCCGGCGTTGGGCGCGCGCTTTACGCAGATGACCGCCGAATTCGTTGCCGGTGGCGAGCTTGCTCCCGCTTCAGCGCAGAGATTTCTGTTTGTTCTCGACGGCAGGCTTGAAGTCAAGACCGGCGGCAAGAAGCATGTTCTCAAGCCCGGCGGCTTCGCCTATCTGCCGCAGGGCACGCCGCACACAGTTCGTGCAACGGGAATTGCGCGCGCAGCGGTGATCGAAAAACTCTACGAACCTCATGCGGGGGCAGCCGCGGCAAAGATAGTAATCGGCGATGAGGCCGCAATGAGATCTGCGCCGCTGCTGGACGACGACGACTTGCGAGTGCGCTCGTTGATGCCCGACGGCCCGGCTTACGACTTCGCCGTGAACACCTTGACCTACGAACCCGGCGCATCACTCCCAATGGTTGAGATTCACAAGATGGAGCACGGCCTGCTCATGCTCGAAGGCGGCGGCATCTATCGCCTCGGCGATTCGTGGTATCCCGTTTACGCCGGCGACTTCATCTGGATGCACGCCTACTGCCCGCAGTGGTTTGGCGCAATCGGCAAGCGGCCGGCAAAATATCTTATCTACAAAGACTGGCGCCGCCATCCCCTGGGAGCAAGCGAATGACAGCTACCGGCCCACAACTCACGATCGACGGTTTGATCGCCGAGTTGATGGCTCTGGGGCAAATCTCCGAGGCTCCGCCGCCAGTGGTCACGCGGGTCGTCTTCGGCGAGGCCGACATGCGCGCGCGTGCTTACGTAAAAGGCCTCTGCCAAGCTGCCGGACTCAAGATACGCGAAGACGCGATCGGCAACACATTCGCGCGCTGGGAGGGCAGCAATCCCGCGCTCGCGCCCATCGGCACTGGCTCACACATCGACGCTATCCCCAACGCTGGCCTTTACGACGGCTGTGTCGGCGTGCTCGGCGGCCTCGAAGCCATTCGCGTTTTGCAGAAACTCGCTTTCAAGCCGCGTCGTTCCATCGAGCTCGTCATTTTCACCGCCGAAGAACCGACTCGCTTCGGCATCGGCTGCCTCGGTAGCCGCATGATGGCCGGTGTGCTTACTACAGAGCAAGCGCTCGCGCTGCGCGACAAAGAAGGCCGCGGGCTTGAAGAGTGGCGCGCCCAAGCCGGGTTCGCAGGGCCGCTTGATTCCGTCCCTGTGCCCCGCGGCCGCTTCCATCAATTTGTCGAGCTGCATATTGAGCAGGGACCGTACTTAGAGCAGGAAGGAATCGACGTCGGCCTGGTGACGCACATCGCTGCGCCTGCCAGCCAGCGCATCGTGATCGAGGGCGAAGGCGGACACGCCGGCGGAAAGCTGATGCCGGGCCGCAAGGATGCGCTGACCGCAGCCGCCGAGCTGATCCTCGCGCTTGAATCCGCGGCCAAATCGACGGGAGCAATCGACACCGTCGGCACCGTGGGCATCTGCGATGTATTTCCCGGCGCGGTCAACAGCGTCCCGTCCCGCGTGATCATTTCCACCGACGTGCGCGACATCGATCGCGCCAGGCGCGACGGTGTTCTGGCCGCGCTCGCCGCTGCAACGGGAGAAGTAAGCGCCCGCCGCGGCGTTAAGATCACCACCGAATTAATCAACGCCGATCCGCCGACGACCTGCGACCCCGCGATTCTGGCCGCGCTCGAAGCTTCCGCAATCGCCGCCGGCAAAACATATAAGAAAATGGTTGCACGCGCCTACCACGACTCCTCATTCGTCTCCTGCATTGCGCCCGTAGCCATGCTGTTCATTCCCTGCCGCGGCGGAGTCAGCCACCGGCCCGACGAGTACGCGTCGCCAGAGTGGATCGGCAGCGGCGTACACGTGCTATCCCGTACGCTGGCAGAACTCGCGTCATAGCGCCTTGCTTTCAAAGAATCGGCGCGCCGTTGTATGCTATCCCCCAACCTGTTCGGCAATAGCGGCTTCGGCAATCATGAGCACGCCTGCAAGCGATTTGCCAATAAATGCAGGCGAATGGCACCGAAGTTGTGTGACTTTTTCATCAAGAAAAAGTCACCCCGCACGAAGTTGGTCGGGGGCACTCGAATTGGCAAATCGCGTGGAAACTCGCATCGTTGGCGCCTCAGTTCCCCGCAAAGAAGGCGTGGACAAGCTGATGGGCCGCGCCTGCTACGTCGACGATATTGAGCGCGAAGGCATGTGGCACGGCGCAACCGTGCGCAGTGGAATTCCGCGCGGGCTGATTCGTTCCATTACATTTGACCGCCGCATCGACTGGAGCGAGTTCGCGATCGTCACCGCCGCTGACATTCCCGGTGAAAACTGCATTCAGCTGATAGTCGCCGATCAGCCCTGCCTTGCCGACGACAAAGTGAATCACTGCGAAGAAGCCATCATGCTCCTCGCGCATCCCGACAAACATAAACTGCGTGAAGCTGTTGGCGCAGTGCGCGTCGAATATGAACCCCTACCGGCCGTCTTCACCATTGAAGAGAGCGAGCGGCAGGATGTGATCGTGTGGGGCGCGGACAATCTGCTGAAGACTTTCTTGCTTGAAAAAGGCGACGTGGATTCCGCTTGGGCTCGCGCGTCGCACATCGTCGAGGGCGAGTACCGCACCGGGGCGCAGGAACATTTGTATATAGAAAACCAGGGCATGATCGCGGAGTACAGTGCGACAAGCGGCGTCACGGTGTGGGGCTCGTTGCAGTGCCCGTATTACGTTTTCAAGGCTCTGCGTCCGGTCTTCGATCTGCCCGAAGACAAAATTCGCGTCATCCAGACCGAAACTGGTGGCGCTTTCGGCGGCAAAGAAGACTACCCCTCCATCATCGCCTGCCACGCCGCGCTCCTCGCGATGAAGAGCGGCCATCCCGTGAAGATGGTCTACGACCGCATGGAAGATTTGGCCGCGACCACCAAGCGCCATCCGTCGCGCGTGCGCCATCGCACGGCGCTTGATCGCGACGGCAAGCTGCTGGCGATGGAGATCGATCTCGCGACTGACGGTGGCGCTTATGCCACGCTCTCCTCCACCGTCCTCTCGCGCGCCACGCTTCATTCAACAGGTCCGTACCTCTGCCCGAACATTCGAGTGCGTGCAACTTCATGGGCGACAAACTATATTCCTTACGGCGCGTTTCGCGGATTCGGGGCACCGCAAGCCATCTTCGCCATGGAGCGTCATATGGATGAGATCGCCGCGGCCCTCGCGATCGACCCCGTGGAGCTTCGGCGCAGAAACTTTCTCCACGTCGGCGACAACAACGCCACCGAACAGCAGATGCGCGAGCCGGTAATTCTCGATCAGCTTCTTGATCGGGCGCTCAAGGAGAGCGATTACCACGCCAAACGTGCGCAGTTCGCCCGCGACAATCCAGCGAGCACCGTCAAGCGCGGCCTGGGTATCGCCGCTTTCTATCACGGCTCCGGCTTCACCGGTTCGGGAGAAGTGTATTTGAACTCGCTCGCCGGCATCGACGTCACACCCGATGGCAAAGTTCGCGTGCTCGCTTCGAACACAGAGTTCGGCCAGGGCACCAACACTGTTCTCACTCAAGTCGCCGCTGAGGCGCTGGGCATTGACTACGCAGCCGTTTCAATGGCCTCGCCCGACACCGGCATCGTCCCCAACAGTGGACCCACGGTCGCTTCGCGCACTTCGATGGTCGTCGGCCGCATCATCGAGCGCGCAGCCTCACAACTGCTCGCGCTTCTTCGCGAGCACGCGGGCCTCGACGCAACCTACACGCAAAAAGAATTTCTCGCCGCCTGCGAACGCTACCGCGCCACACACGGCGAGGTCGTGTCGCTGTGCCGCTACGAAGCGCCGCCTGGCATCGTCTGGGACGATCAGAAGTACCACGGCGAGGCGTACGGCGCGTATGCGTGGGCCGTTTATGTGGCGCAGGTCGCCGTCGATACCGTCACCTATTCCGCTGAGGTTGAAGATTTCTGGGCCGTGCAGGAGGTGGGCCGCGTCATTCACCCGGTGATGGCCGCCGGGCAAGTCGAGGGCGGCATCGCGCAGGGCATTGGCTATGCGCTCTACGAGAAAGTCGTCTGGCAAGACGGCCGCATGGCCAACAATCAGATGACCAACTACATCATTCCCACTGCCCAGGACGTCCCGCCGATCCAAGTGTACTTCGAGCAAATTCCATTCCGTTATGGCGGATTTGGCGCCAAGGGCATCGGCGAATTGCCCCACGACGGTCCGCCGCCCGCGATCTTGAATGCCATTCACGACGCAACAGGTGTCGCGTTCAACGCGATTCCGCTTTTGCCGGAGGATCTCTACGCGCGACTTGCCGCAACCGAAAAGATGGCGGCGCAATGAGCAAGGGCGAAGACGCAACTTCGAGCGAACGAAGTCCCGCGATCACTTTCAACGTGAATGGCGAAGTGCGCATCGCCAACGTCCCGCCGATGAAGCGCCTTCTCGATGTACTGCGTGAGGATCTGCATTTGACCGGAACCAAGGAGGGCTGCGGCGAAGGCGAGTGCGGCTCCTGTTCCGTGCGCATGAACGGCGAGCTCGTCAACAGTTGCCTGATTCCGGTGTTGCAGGCCGAAGGCGCGGACATTCAGACAGTGGAGGGCCTCGCCCTCGATGGAGAATTGCATCCTTTGCAAAGGGCGTTCCTCGAGCACGGCGGCGCGCAGTGCGGCATTTGCACGCCCGGCATGCTGATGGCTGCTGCGCAACTCCTCGAGCAGGATCCTCACCCCGGCATCGTCCAGATTCGCGAAGCGCTCGCCGGCAATCTCTGCCGCTGCACTGGATTCATCCGAATCTTTGAGTCGGTGGCCGCCGCGGTCAATCCGGAAAATGCTCACCTCGCCACCGAATCAACAAGCGGGCATTTGCGCGATGCGCGCGAGGAGGGGCCCCATGCGCGGTAACGCCGCCACGCACGATCTGGTTGCGCCCGGCGAACTGGGCGCGGTGCTTGAGCTGCTCGCCGCTGAACCTGGTGTATGGACGCCAATCGCCGGCGGAACAGAGCTGATGGTCGCATTCGCCGCGGGCCGCCTAACCGCCCGGAAGCTGGTCAATCTGTGGGGTATTCCCGATCTGCGTACAATTCAGGTCACGCCGCAAAGTGTCGTTATCGGCGCGACTGCTACGTTTCTTGACCTGCGCAGGCACGCCGTCATTGCATCCGATTTGCCCTTGCTCGCAAAAGCCGCAAGCTGGATCGGTTCCATTGCCAACCAGGGGCGCGCCACTCTCGGCGGCAATCTTGTCAACGGCTCGCCCGCGGCGGATTCCTCGCCTGCCCTACTGGCCTACGACGCGGAGATCGAGTTCATCTCTGTGCGCGGGCGCCGCCGAATTCCCTACTCCGAATTTCACACGGCCTACAAATGCAACTGTCTCGCGCCAGACGAACTGATCTATTCGATTCACGTCCCGCGCCGTTTCGCCCAACACATCCAGTATCTTCGCAAGGTTGGAACACGACGTGCCATGGCCATCGCCAAAGTCGCGCTCGGTGCGACTGCGCTGCTTGAAAAAGGCGTGATCCGGGAGATTCGTCTCGGCGCTGCGAGTCTCGCGGCCTTTCCCTTGCGCCTTTTGCAAACTGAGGCGGCATTGCTCAGCCAGGCCGTCACGCCCGACACAATTAAATCGGCGCGACGCGCATTGCTCGCCGAGATGAAGCCCATTGACGATATTCGTTCCACGGCCGAATACCGGCAGCGTGTCGCAGCCAATCTCCTCGACGAATTCCTGCTCCAACTTCGCCGGGAAGGATCGCAATCATGAATCCCACGCTTGCGGCCTGGAATTTAGCAAGCGAGTCCGCCGCCCTGGAACCGATGCTCGCGTGCTGCGGTTCGAAGCGGTGGGCTGAAGCCATGGTGGAACGGCGCTACATTGCCAGCGTGGCAGAATTGAGCGAAGCTGCCGACCATGTTTGGAGCACGATGCAGGAACCGGATTGGCTGGAGGCATTCGCGTGTCATCCGCGTATTGGCGAGCGCAAACCTGCGCTCGTGGCTGCGCACGCATCGGAACAGTCTGTGGCGTGGTCGCGCGAGGAGCAATTATCGGCCAGTGACGCAAACGAGCGCGTGCTGGCCGAGCTGGCCGAGGAAAATCGTCACTATGAACAGCGCTTCGGTTTCACCTACATTGTTTGCGCCTCGGGCAAGAGCGCCGCTGAGATGCTTACAATTCTCAAACGGCGTTTGGCGGCCGACCGCGACGCTGAGTTGCGCGAGGCGGCCGAGCAGCAACGCCAGATTATGCAAATCCGATTAAGAAAGTGGCTGGTCGAATGAGCAACATCTCAACTCATGTATTGGATACCGTACCGGGCAAGCCCGCCGCTAGCATCGCTGTGCGGCTTCAGAGATTCGAGGGCGGCGGATGGATTGAGGCTTCAGCCAACGCCGGTCAACCGGAGCGCACGCACTACGCGCCCGGCGACTGGATTGACGTCGCTGCCGGCATCACCGACGCTGATGGCCGCTGCAGCGATCTGGCGCGCGATGCAGCATCAGGAACCTATCGGCTCACATTTGACACCGGCGCTTATTTTGCGCGTCTCGGGCGAAGCAGCATCTACCCGGAGATTGCCATCACCTTCAACTGCGACGGTAATGCGCACTACCACTTGCCCGTTTTGTTGAGCGACAACAGCTACACGACCTACAGAGGAAGCTGAGCAATGGCGAGACTTGGGGAAAATAGTTACGGAAAATCTCGGGTGCGCCTCTCGCGCGTCATGCGGCAAGAAGACGTGCACGAGTTCAACGAGTGGACCGTGAATGTCATGCTCGAGGGCGACTTTGAGGCCAGCTTTGCCAATGCCGATAACAGCAAAGTTCTTCCCACCGACACGATGAAGAACACCGTGTATTTCGTAGCGCGGAACTCAAAGGCAGCGACCATCGAAGCCTTTGCCATGGAGCTGGGCGATTATTTTCTAACCGGCAATGCACAGGTCTCCGGCGTGATGGTCGAGATCGAAGAGCGTGCCTGGGAGCGGTTGATCCTCAACCGGGTTGCGCGAGGCACAACCTTCAAATTGGGTGGCCCGGAGCTTCAAACGGTGCGCGCGGTGCGCGATCAAGGCCGCGAGTGGTCCATAAGATCCGGTGTGGAAGGGCTAACAATTCTCAAGACCACGAAATCCGCCTTCACCGGATACGTCGTCGACAAACTTACCACGCTCAAACCGGCCACGGATCGAATTCTCGGCACATCCGCCACAGTCAATTGGGACTATGCGATCGCCGCACCTGACTATGCACAGGCCCGCGCGCGCATCGTCGCTGCGTTGCTCAAAACATTTGCCGCGCACAACAGCATGAGCGTGCAGCACACGCTCTTCGACATGGGCAAAGCCGCGCTCGACGCCGCGCCGGAGATTGCGCGCATTCATCTCTCCATGCCGAACCTGCATCATCTGCTCGCTGATCTAACCCCGTTCGGGCTGGACAATCCCAATCACATCTTCGTGCCCATCAACGAGCCCCATGGTACGATCGAGGCCACCATCGAGCGCTAACCGAACATCTCGAAAGCGGAAGGCAGGTCCGTGACCGGCACAACCACCACAGGAAGCAATGTGTCCGCGCAGGGTGACGACGCGAAGGAGAACTACGGCCTGCGCGCCAGCGCTTTGGGGCCAATGGAAACGCTGGCCCAGTCCGTTTCGGCTACCGCTCCCAGCACTTCCGCTTCATTGACCATTCCGCTGATTGTCGGACTGGCCGGAAATGCCACCTGGTTTGTGTATCTGCTGGCCACCGGCTCAATGCTGCTTGTAGGTTTTTGCGTCAGCCGGTTCGCGCGGCTATCGGCTTCGCCGGGATCGCTTTACAGCTACACGGCCGACACGCTGCCGCCGGCCTTTGGGGCCGCAGCCGCGTGGGGATTGCTGCTCGCTTATCTGGCCACGGGCGCTTCAGTCGCAGGCGGCGCGCTCTATTACGCAACAGTACTGTCGCAACAGTTCTTCCATTGGTCGCCGCCGGCGGTGCCAACGCTCCTGCTGGTTTGTGCGGTCGCCGGCATCATCGCGTATCGCGACGTAAAACTTTCCGCCGAGGTGATGCTGTGGATCGAGGCCCTGTCTGTGGGCCTGATCCTGATCGTGCTTGCGCTACTGCCAATTCACAATGGTTTCAAGCTCGACACCAGCCAGTTTCATCTCAAGGGCGCGCAGTTTTCCTCATTAGGGACGGCACTGGTGCTCTCTATTTTCAGCTTTGTTGGTTTTGAGAGCGCGACAACGCTCGGCGGCGAGGCGCGTGCGCCGCTGCGCACGATTCCTCGTGCCGTGATCCAGTGCGCGCTGTTCTCCGGCGTATTTTTTATGCTGTGCGCATACTCTGAGGTGCAAGGCTTTCACGGGCAACTCGGTGCGCTGAGCGATACTACGAGCCCTTTGCATCTTCTCGCTCGAAAGGCGGGTGTTTCGCCTCTGGGAGTAGCCATTGACTGCGGGGCGTTCGTTAGCATGTTTGCCTGCGTGTTGGCCTGCACCACTGCGGCGGCGCGGGTGTTGATTCGGATGGCCCACGACGGCTTGTTCCCGGCGCTGTTCGAGCGAACCAGCCGGAAGCACGGTACGCCGGGCGCCGGCATTGCGCTTTGCACTGCGCTGATTCTAGTTGTAATTTGTCTAATGGTGTTGAACGGCGTTACGGGATACTCGATTTACGACCTGCTTGGTTCCACAGCGGTCTTCGGCTTCCTCACTGTGTATGCGCTCGTCGCCCTGGCGCTTCCCTTCGCGCGACGCGCGCTGGGCCAGCATTCACATTTCCTGGCTGCCGTCAGCGTCTTCACTGTCGCTGTCATCCTTACCATTGCAATCTTCGACCTTAGGTCAGCAGAGGACGCTGTCCACGCGCGAATTCCCTATCTCTATCTCGGCTACATCGCTGTAGGCCTCGGATGGTATGGATTCAGGCGAAGAAAATCCCTGACCGCGTGATTTGCTGTGGAAAACCAGTCCCTCTCCGCACCTGCTCAACCACAATTCTTTAGATGAACTTTATACGGCCGCAATTAGTATGTGCGTAACCTGCATCGCGAGCAGGATCGATCTTTCCAGGAATCGCAGGTCGCGCGGCAACTTCTTTCCTGCGTGTCACTTCAACGCCAAAGAAACTCGAGATTTCAAAATTAGTTGGCCGGTCACAAGAATCCTTCTGGTTTCAGAGGGAAATTTCTATTTCGAGGTCAGTCTACTGATGCTTCTTAAGCGCGTGTCTCCATTTTCCTTTCTCTGGCTGCTGGTCATAGCGGCGGCCATCGCTTTGTGTAGCAGCTTTCTCGCGGCGCAGCAGACGCTCGGCGGAATCACCGGCGAAGTCGCCGACGCTTCAGGCGGCGTTATTCCCAACGCGTCCGTTTCACTTACCGACGAACAAACTTCGCTGACGCGCGTGGCCAAGACCAACGAACAAGGCGCGTATACCTTTGTGAACCTTCCCATCGGCACGTACACGCTCACCTATTCCGCTGCCGGCTACGAGGCGCAAAAGACACCGCACATCACTGTGGAGGCCGACCGTACGGCAACCTTAAACGTGACGCTCAAAGTCGGCCAGGCCAGTACGACAGTCGAAGTCGAAGCCGCGCCGCTGATGAACGCCGTGGACACCACCAACGGCTACGTCATGGAGACTCAACAAATTGATAACGTGCCGCTGCCCACTGGAAGCTTCACCGGCCTGGCGATTCTTTCGCCCGGCGTTGACGCGGAGTTGCCCGGCGGCACCGGCGCCGATTCCGGCCTCGGCAACGCGCCCATTTGGGCCAATGGCCAGCGCGACACCTCCAATGCCTTGCTGCTAAATGGCGTCGACGGCAGTAATTTGTTCAACGGCAAAACCACCAGCCAGGTCGATTCATTCCGCGTCTCGAACAACACCGGCCAGGCCAACAACGCCGCGGGAGGCGTGATCCCGAGCGCTTCTTCCGTCTATCTATCCATCGGCAATGCCATCCCCACGCCGGCGCCTGAAACGCTCGCGGAGGTCCGCGTCAACGCATCGATGTACGATGCCCAGCAGGGTTCAGCCAGCGGCGCGCACATCGACATGAGCACCAAGTCGGGAACCAACCAGTTCCATGGCGGAGTCTACGCGCATCGCGGCACCAACTGGATCAATGCTGCGCCGTTTTTCTTCAAAAAAGATCAGAACATTCCGGCGAGCGATAAGAATCCTCAGTTGCACCGCTACTCGGCGGGCGGCGATTTCGGCGGACCCATCATCAAAAACAAGCTCTTCGGCTTCGTCGGCTATCAGCACCTGCACATCTCCGACCAGGAGACCGGAGATGAGCTTCTCGATGTTCCGCCGGGCTTGAGTCCCACTGCCCGCGGTCCAGCTAACCTGGCTGATGCTGCTAACAACAACTGGACCGCCAACGAAGGCGCCTCAGGCATCACGGTCACCGATTTCAGCATGGCGTCGAACCCGGTGGGTTACGCTATGTTCACCGCGCCGGCACTACCCGGCGAGGCAGGAAACTACCTGATTCCGAGCGCGCTTCCCAACGCCGAGCCGAATGTCTTTTCGCCCTACAACGCATTCCTGGCCGGCACCTCGCGATTCGTCTCCGACCAGGCTGTCGCCGATCTCGATTGGAACGTGGGCGCCAAAGATGTGTTCGCCGCAAAATATTATTATCAGCACGATCCCAGCAGCGCGCCCTACGCTTATTCCAACGTGCCCGGATTTACCGCGCACATGGACACTGGCTCGCAGGTCGGCTCACTCAACAACGTCCAGACCATCGGCTCAAGCCTCAGCATCTCTGAGACCGTCGGCATTCTGCGTGAAAAGACCTACGCAACCAACGATCAGCCTTGGGCCCCCGGCCAGCTCAACACCCCTGCGGCGGGCATGAGCAGTGCTTTCGGCAAATACTTTCCCGGACTCACCATCAACGAAGCCATCGGAGACGCTTACGATGCCTCCACGGGGCCGCTCTATGGCCTTGTCGCGCCATCGCTGGCCATCGGTCCCGACGCCGAATATCAGGGCACCAACACTGGCGTCTTTCAGAACCGGATTATGCCCTCCGGTACGGCCATCTGGGCCAGGGGCCGCCACTCAATCAGCTTCGGCGGCAGTTGGTCCTATACCCAGCTGAACACGATCGACCATCGCACGGGAACCGGCAATGTCGCATCGCCGGATTTTGTCACCTTTGCCAACAACTGGGTCACGCCCTACTCCACGCAGAATTTCACGGCTACTACATTTCTCCAGGGCAACGCCAGTCGCTACTATCGGGCCAACGAAACCGGCCTCTTTGCGCAGGACAAATTCCAGGCCACCCCGACCTTGAGCGTCACTCTCGGTGTGCGCTACGACTGGGACGGTGGGCT
>Ga0182024_10000391_pt1 | contig 113096 bp, 184 predicted proteins | sample P32metaG_FD_120480 | JGI IMG/M metagenome (GOLD analysis project Ga0182024, IMG submission 120480) | Permafrost microbial communities from Stordalen Mire, Sweden - P3-2 metaG (Illumina Assembly) | ecosystem: Environmental > Terrestrial > Soil > Wetlands > Permafrost | place: Sweden: Stordalen... | reverse complement strand
GGCCGGACGCTGGCTTCTCACCCTGAGCGGCGGATACCCGGACGGGATCTGGTGCTGCTCAGCCTGCATGGCTCCCCTTACCGAGGGAGTGATCACGCATGAGGACGGATGCCCGGACTCGGCCCCAGCCATCCGGGCAGCCGAGCGGGCACGGATCAGCGCCGGCGTCCCGGACCTTATCGAGCGCTACCGCAGTGACCTCGTATTCACTGCTCCGGAGCTTTGGCCGATGCGGCTGGAGCAGCTGACCGAGCGCCTTGCTGACCTGATCGGCGGCGAGCCGACGTGACCGCGACCACCGGCGAACTCCTGCGGGCGGCGAGGACCCGCGCGGGACTGTCCCTGCGTGCCGTAGCCGTGCGATCAGGCGTCGGCCAGAGCGCCCTGTGGATGTGGGAGAACAGCCGCCGGGACCCGCAGGTCTCCACGCTGCTGCGGGTAGCTAAGGGACTCGACGTGGAGCCGGCAGCCCTCCTGCCTGCCGCTGAGGCTCTGCCGCCGTCATCACGCGGTCACGTACTCGCGGCGGCACGGCGGATCGCGCGGACTACGCGGCACCTGGACGTGCTCGGGGATGCGGGGGTGCTCACCATGCTCGCGCTCGTTGACGACGAGTTGCGGGCCGCCCTGGGCGCCGGGGAGCAGGCACCGTGAGCGCGGGCTTGCTAGCCCAGACCCGCGCCGACTGGGCAGCCACGTACCGCCTCCTGCTGCTCGCTGAGGCCGACGCTACAGCCCGCACCGTCCGCTGCCGGGATGAGTCCGGGAGAACACCTTGCGGGGCGCGTGAAGGCGAAGGGTGCCGGGCTATTACGGGACTGATGGCATCAGCGCCTCACGAGGTACGGACAGCGGACGCGGAAGCAATGGCAGCGACGGGGAGAGAGGCAGCGTAATGGCCGACAAGACCGGAATCCAGTGGACTGAGGCCACCTGGTGGCGTCGTGGGTAGCCGTGACGGCGGCATTAAGGCTGCTGCAACCCGGACCGGACTTGGCGTCAATGAGTACATCGACCGCCTCAACAGGGGCCTGCTGTACTGCTGGCGGTGCCAAGACTGGCACGATGCCGAAGACTTCGGCAAGGACTCATCAAGGGTTAGCGGGCGCGCCAGTTCGTGCCGCCGCTCGCTCGCGGCGAGACGCAAGAATCCCTCCCGGCCCGGAACCGCAGAGCGCCGCGCACAGAAAGCGCAAGGACGATCGTGGTGTCGCGGATGCCGGGCGTGGTTGCCATCGGAACAGGTTCCGTTTGAACAGGGTGCTTGCCGCGAACACATCGCGGCGGAATATCGGGCACAGTATGCGGCCAACCCGGTAGCTATCCGCAGCCGTGTCCACGCACGCAAGCGGGGCGTAGAGCCGATGGATTCGCTCGGGATGGAATACCTGACCGAGCAGTTCGAGGGTGCTTGTGCCTACTGCCCTTCCCCGGCCACGACATGGGATCACGTCATGCCCGTCTCCCGTGGAGGCCGCACCGCGCCGGGCAATATTGTTCCTGCCTGCCATTCGTGCAACTCAAGCAAGAACGACTCGGATGTCTTTGAGTGGCTAGAGCGCACCAATCGCGTTCCTAATGCAAACCTCATGGATGTCCTGGCGCTCACGGAATTTCAGGCGGTCGCGTAATGGGCACTGGAATACAATGGACTAACGAGACATGGAATCCCACAACGGGCTGTGACCGCGTTTCGCCGGGCTGCGATAACTGCTACGCGATAACGCTGGCCAAGCGGCTAAAGAGCATGGGATCGGCAAAGTACCAAACTGATGGCCACCCGTTTACCAGCGGTCCCGGCTTCGGCGTGGCAGTCCACCCGGATGCGCTTGACCAGCCGCTGCGCTGGAAGCGGCCACGCCGAATCTTCGTCAACAGCATGTCGGATCTGTTCCACAAGGACATTCCCGAGGACTTCATTGCCGATGTGTTTGCGGTGATGGCTGCCGCTCAGCAGCACACATTCCAGGTGCTGACAAAACGCCACGCGCGCATGCGGTCGCTGCTGAACAGCAAAGACTTCGCTGGCCGTGTGAACCGTGCCTACTGCTGCCTGCCATCTGACATTCCTGCCATCAGGGGTTACGCATGGCCGCTCCGCAATGTCTGGCTGGGGGTCAGCGCCGAGGATCAGCACTGGGCAGACATCCGCATCCCGGCGCTGAATCAGACGCCAGCCGCTATCCGGTTCGTCTCAGCTGAGCCGCTGATAGGGCCGATCAGGCTGCACCGAGGGCACGGGCACTGCCCTACTCACGACTTCCCCGGCGGATTCTGCTCCAGCCCGTGCCCGGACCTGATCCGGCCCGACTGGCTGATCATCGGTGGCGAGTCCGGCCCCGGCGCGAGGCCAATGGAAATCGACTGGGCGCGCACGCTTGTGAGGCAGAGCCGCGAGGCAGGCATCACGCCGTTCGTTAAGCAGCTCGGGGCCGTGACGGGCATTCCCCTTGGTGCCGGTTCTCACGGTGGCGACTGGGACGCATGGCCGGCCGACCTGCGCATCCGCGAGTTTCCCGCTGCCGCTGCCGAAACGGTAAGCGCGTGACTTCCCCCTCCCCCCGGGCACCCGGGCAGATGTCCCCCGGAGAAGGGATGAGGACATTCACGCTGGAGATGCCGCCGGGGACTGCGCTGATCTCCGCTAACAACCGGCTCAACAGGTACGCCCGGAACGACCTCACGCAGGACATCAAGGCAAAGGTCGCAGCCATTGCGCGAGGGATTCCGCCACTCGGCCGCTCCGATGTCACCGTGGAATACCTCTCGCCGCCGCGATTGAAGCGGGACCGGCACCCCTTCGCGTCGGGCGTGATCACCGACGCCGACAATATGGCGCCGACCGGAAAGGCGCTGGTCGATGGCCTCGTGAAATGCGGGGTGTTCCCCACGGACACGAAGCGGTGCGTCCGGCAGGTCACTTACCGGCTGGCCGACGAGACGCATCCCCGCGGATTGCTGCGAGTGACCATAACCGAGGTACCGGGTGATCCGCCGTGAGCCGCCGGGGAGCCTCGGAGCATGTAGGCGACATGCACATCGCGCAGGCCGTGTCAGCAGGCAGGCCACCCGTCGTCATCAGCAGCTTCGGGAACGACGACTCGGTTCTGCATATCCCGCAGATGCCTGCCCGGACGCCGGCGCAGAAGGCCGAGGCTGAGCGCCAGGAAGCCGCCATAGCCCTCGGTGCATCCCGGTGGGTAGCGGACTACGGGATGGTGCGCCGTCACGGGTGCACGGGACTGCGGTGCCGTAAGCGGGCGCACAAGGGCGACCTGGGGGTCATGCGGGAACTGCTGGAGATGCTGGGGCTGAGGGAAGAGGCACCGAGGGCAAAGAGCGCGGCGCGGCGGTTTGAACGGTGAGCGGGATCAGCCGAGCTGCTCACCCTCGTGCTTCGCGGCCCAGTCCCGGTATGCCTGCTCGTAGGCGCGGACCTGCTGCGGGCCGATCTTCATCTTGCGGGCGATCGTCATCTGCGACTCGCGACCGTTCTCGCGGGCACGGATCATGGCCAGCCCGAGGAGGGCTCGCTTACGGGCGACCATCGCCGCTGCCTCCTGCCGGGCGTCATCGAACGCCTGCCGGGCTTCCAGTACGTCTGTCATGGCGTCGTCCACACCTCCACTATCGCACGAATGCCGCAGAGCGTAACAGCACCCGTGCCCCGTTACACCCGGCTGACCGGATGGTGTTTACAAGCATACCTCAACACCTGCTATGGTCCTAACCTACGCGGATATATAGTAGCAGTGAGTTTCACGCTGGACGGGAGGGACCTGGGTGACCGAACGGCGCCGGTTCAGCCGACGCGAGAAGAACGCGATGTACGCCGCGTGGCACGGGCGCTGCGCGGAGTGCGGAGTGCAGCTAGGCGACGGCTGGCACGCCGACCACTTCGTGCCATGGGTGCGCGGTGGTCAGACAGAGAGGGATAACGGGCGCCCCTTGTGTCCGGCATGCAATCTGAGAAAGGGAATGTCGATGGAATATCAGGACGGCTTTGACCCCGACGTGCGCCCGTTCCAGGGTGAGCTGATCAAGGCCGTAGTCAACCGCTACACGGCTCGCGAGAAGGTGACTGTCGGGCTGGTCTGGTGCGGCTCTGGCAAGACCATCGGCTACCAGGCAGTTGCCACGGCGCTCATGCGCCTTGAGTCGAGGACTCTGCCGGGCGTCAAGTACGTGCTGATCTACGTGCCCCGCGTCACCCTCGCGCGGCAGGCCGAGATGACATACCGCACCTACCTGCGCGATGACAAAGGCCGCAAGGTCACGGATCCATCGACGGGCAAGGCGGCCGAGCTTGGCAGCTTCAGGCTCTTTGACACGGCATGCCGTCTTGAGTGGCTTTATCACCGGCCAAACCAGGAGCCGCTACTACCGCCCGGCGAAACTCGCATCGGGCTTGTTTCCACTTACCAGTCTGGCGTGAGCGACTTCACGAGGACGGCGCAGGATGGCGGCCAGCTCCACCTGCGATGGGCGAGACAGCACGCGGGGGAGTTCCTGCTGATCGCCGATGAGGCGCAGTACTGCGGCGCTCAGGACGACGAAGAGGACGCGGGCGCTCCCGCTGCGGGCAAGTTCATTGAGCAGATAGCCGAGCACGCCGCTCACGTCTTGCTGCTCACGGGAACAGCCGAGCGCTCCGACGGGCGCCAGCTCGTATTGTGCGACGACCGCTACAAGGCTGGCCCGCGCGACCGGCTCCATCTTCAGCCGGATGTCACCGCCAGTTACAGCGACGGCATCACGTTCGGATACCTCCGGCAGTTCGATGCGGCAATCCTTGATGCTGGCATACGGCTCAAGAGCGGCGTCGAGTACGACCTCAGCATGGCCAGCTCTCAGCCACCCGGTGAGCGGGCCGCGCTGGCTTCGGTCCTGCGCGACCCGGCCGTCTGGAAGCCGCTGTGCGACCTCACCGTCAGACGACTCCGCGCTGCCAAGCGCGTCAAGAAGGAACATCGCGCGCTCATCGCGTGCATCGGCATAAGCGATGTGCGCCAGGTCGTTGACTATCTCTCCCGTAAGTACCCGGAACTTAAGATAGCCAAGGCCGTCTCGGTGGATGGGGGTGCAGCGCTAACCGCGCTTGAAGATTTCAAGAGCAATCCGTACGACATCCTCGTATCAGTCCGGATGGCATTCATTGGCTACGACTGCCCTGAGATCACGGTCGTTGGCGTCCTGACCAACTACAGGGATCTCGGCCACCTTACTCAGCTCGTCTTCCGCGGCGGCCGGGTGTGGAAGGAAGGCGGCCCGTTCAACAAGCAGTGCCTGCACCTGATCGTGCCCGATGACCAGGCGATGCAACGCTTCATCGTCTACCTGCGGAACGAGCAGGCCAGGGGTCTTAGCCAGCGTGATGGCGATGGCGGGGAAGCACCAGACGGGACCGCTGCCGAGATGGAAGACGCCTGGGCGACAGATGTTCGCGGCGCTACGAATGACGAGGATATCGGCGCCGACGAATACGCGCTGTGGGAGGCGGACCTAGACGAGTTCGGGCCACTGGTGACGCCGGCCGACTTCCGCGCTTACTGGGAGGCCAAGGGCATGCGCCCGTCCTCGGAGACCTCGGGTGCGCCGCCCGCAGGCCGGGACCGCCCGAGCATGAGCCCTGGGCCTTCGATGACAGACAAGCAGGCGACCGCCCAGGTCAAGGGCGAAGCCTCAAAGATTATCGGCGGATTCCTGCGCCAGCACGGATGGGATCCCAAGGACTCCCGTTACAGGCGGACTCGGCAGCGGCTGACACATGAGATCAACCTCGCGTTCAGCGTTGACTCGACTGCGGAAATCACCACCTCGGAAGACGCTGAAAAGTACGTAGCGCACGTCCGGTCCCATCTCGCCCGCCTCAACGAAGAGGGCTGGCAGTGACCGCCGTGCGGCGGGAAGCAATGGAACTTGCCGATACCCGGCTGCTCCTGAACAGGCTGAGGGTTGCCGCGCACACCGATGGCGCGAATCCGAAGTCGTTCGCGCTTCTGCTGCGCAAGACGTTTCAAGAGCGCGCCTGGATAGCGGAGGGCTTCCCGAGTTTCAGAGCCTTCATAGAGGCACCCGAACCGGTTGGCCTGGGGATGACCACCAGCAAGCTGCTTGACGCTGCCAGGCTCGCAGACGTTGAGTCGCTTGCTCGAAAACTGCTCTTTGAGGAGGACCCTGCCGCAGCCGAGAAGGGGGGCGATCGTCGCTCTCTTGAGTTTCAAAAGCGTACCACGCTTTTGAAACCTCCCCAGTCGGAGACGGCCGAGCGCACGGTGCGGCGGCTCAAGAAGAGTGACCCCGAGTTGGCCGACAAGGTGGTCCGCGGCGAAGTGTCCGCCTACGCCGCATCCCGAACCAAGGGCTGGAAGCCGCCGCGAGTTCAGATCACAACACCCGAGCGTGTCAATAAGGCGCTGCGCAAGTGGATGCCACGCGAAGCACTGACGCGCCTTGCCGAGTTGCTCAGCGAGCCCGAGGACAAGGGGAGGGCTGATGCCCCGTAGCGAGGCCCGGATCTTCGCGTCCATCTGGGATGACGAGGACTGCCTCAGCCTGTCCGTCGCCGCCCGGCACATGTACTACGTCGTGCTGCTGACCCAGCCGGACATGAGCCACTGCGGCGTTATCGCACTGCGGCCGGCACGGTGGGCCAGGAAGTCCCGGCAATCGCTCGATGAGGTCTGCGCGGCACTGAAGGAGCTGGAGGCGGTCGGCTGGACCGTCACCGACCACGAGTCCGGGGAACTGTTGGCGCGGTCGCTAGTGCGCCGCGACAAGATCCTGCGGCAGCCGAAGATGTGGCTCCCGCTCACCGCATCAATCGGGCAGATCGACTCTGTGCACATCCGCGCCGCCCTGCTGTGCGAGCTTGTCAGGACCCGCGGCGAGGGAGAGGTAAACAAGGCCATCCTGGGTCCGCTAGATGATCTTCTCAGGCACATGGAATGCCAGCTAGATACCCTATCCGGTAGGCATCCCGGTACCAATTCGGATAGGCAGCCGGATACGCAAGCCGGTACCGATGCCGGTAGTCACCCCGATAGCCCCCAGGGGAAAGGGGCCCGTAACGGTAGTAGTACAACGAGGGCCCCTATCCCCTTGCCCCTAACCCCCTCCCCCGTGCCAGACGCCGGCTCGCCGCCACCAGAATCGCTTGCCGCTGATCCGGCTGGCGCCACAGCGGAGGAGGTGGATCTTGATTCACTCATCGCCGAAGTCCGCGAGATACGCCCCGACTGGGCCAGCGCATCAATCCGGCGGGCACTCGCTGACGAGCGTGTCGCCGAGCGGCCCGCCGGGCTGGTGCGGTCAGCCGTGCTGGCCGTTGCCCGTGATCCCGCGTCGGAACACCCCGGCCGACTCACTGGCGACGGCCCGTGGTGGCGTTCCCGGACCGCCCTGGCGCCGGCCCCCAAGCCGGACTGGTGCCGCGAGTGCGACGAGCAAACCCGGCTGACCATCACCGACCCGCCGGGCCGCTGCCCTGCCTGCCATCCGCTGAAGGAGGCGTCATGACCTCCGGTGAGACCACCGTCCACCGCGCCACCGCCGAGCTGATCGCCCTGGCCATCGCGGTGCGCCCGGACTGGCCAGAGCATCACGTGTCCGGAGCCATCGCCGCCGCAGCGCAGGACGGGATGACATGGGAGCAAGTCCTGCTTGCGCTGCCTCGCCTGATGCTCGACCCGGCATCGCATCCCCGCGAGATGGTCCGCGAGTACCAGCACGCCCGCCCGTCCAGCGTGCCCGCCGAGCACAACCCGGAGTACGCCGCAGCCCGTGCCGAACTAGAGCGCCAGCGGGCTACCCGCAGCGCCGAGGGGAGCGATGCGGCATGACTCCCGCACTCGCCGCCAGGGTGGCGCAGATCGAGGCCGAGCGTGAGCACGCCGCCGCCATCGCCGAGTTCCGTGCCCGCAGGATCGCCGACGAGCGCAGCCGGCAGGAGGCATTGCTGCGCCAGGCCGTTCACGTCCTGGCCGTGGCCATGCTCGGCGCCCATCCCCGGAAGCTCTGCTACGGCTGCGGCTACGAGATTCCCGACCATGCCCCTGGCTGCTGGGGACCAGATCTTGCAGCCAGGACCGCCTGACCTGATCTACCCGACTGAAACGGAAGGAAATCACCGATGAGTAACGGCAATTCGAGTAGCAGCAGTTCCGGGGGAATCGGCTTCGCCGGACTCCTGGCCATCGTGTTCATCACGCTCAAGCTCCTGCACAAGATCACGTGGAGTTGGTGGTGGGTCTTGTCGCCGCTGTGGATCGGCGCGGCGTTCGCCGTGCTGGTGCTGCTCGTGATCCTGCTCGCGGCGCTGGTGAGCACTCGCGGCGGCAAGACGCGGAGGTTCACGCGATGACCGACCGCTACGAGAGCCGCTCCGCCCTGGCCGGCAAGATCGAGTGGGAAGGGGGCCTCATGGAGGCCCTCGACTACGGCATCAAGGCAGAGCAGATGCCCGAGGGCGACGAAGCGCTGACCGCCGCGTGGACCGCGCTGGAGGCCGCGTACAAGGCGCTGGAGCCCCTCGCAGCCGCCGTGACGGACCTCCTGCCGGACCCGGACGACTACCCGCTCGATGACGCGGACGGGGTGATCCCCCATGCCTGATGAGACCGAGGGCTTCGCACCCGAGCCCGGACCTGAGCTAGACCTGGGTATCCCGGCAGCAGAACCGCAAGACGACCTCCCCTGGCCCCCGTGGCTGGAGAACCTCGGCACCATCGGGCGAGTCCGGGCCATCGTCGCCGCAGTGGCCGACTGTGCGCGAGAGCACATGCACTCACCAGCAGTCGGGGAGCCGTGCACCGCCGGCCAGTTGCAGCACTGCACGGTGACGATGGCCGTGCAGTTCCTGCTCAAGCTGATCGCCGGGGATGACGGGCCGGCGCAAACCCTGGCTGAGGCCAGCGAGGCGATGCTGCCGGCAGTCGGGGAGCCGCCGCTACCAGGCGGCGAGTACGCCCGCGTCGAGATCATGGGCCACGACGAGCACACGGGTTGGGTGACCGAGAGCACTAGGGCAGGGCAGCCGGTCATGGTCGTGCGGGACTGGGACGGCTTCGTGATCGCGGAAGTGCCGGGTCACTCGCTGTACCGGTTCGTGCCGCTGGCGACGCCGCTCAAGCGCCCTGACGCTGCCGCTGAGACCCGCCGCGCGCTTCCCGCTGGTGCCGCTCACGACGTCCATGACGGATTCGGGGACCGTGACGGCTGGGACGGGGAAGGACCGTGGTAGCCGCCCGCAGTCCCCGCGAGGATTTCCGCGCCGCTGTCCGCGAGGCAGCCACCTACCCCGGGCAGAGCTTCGCCGCGATCGACAGGGCCGGGGATGCCTACGCGACCGCTGTCCTGCTCTCCCTTGCTGCTGAGCTTGAAGCCGAGTCCCGCCACCCCGCAGGCTACGAGGGCGGCGGGGTCGGGCAGGCTTTCAGCCGCGCCGCAAACCTGGCCCGCGAGCGCGCCCACGGCAAGCCTGGGAGCGCCGTAGCCCCTAGTGCGCAGTCCGGTGACGCTCGGGACGCCGCGAGCCTCCTGCGCGATCCTGGGGCCGCGGACTGCATGGAAGCGGGCCCGGAATGAGCGCCCCCGAAGTCCTCACCGAGATCCCCCCTCGCTGCCGTAACCCGAAGTGCAGGGCAGTCCGGCAGCCGAGGCGTCACACGGGAGGCTACGACGGCGCCGCGGGCTACTGCCGGCCGTGCTGGGACCGCTGGTATCGGGCCGGGAAGCCCGGCAGCGGGCCGCCGGACCCGAGGCCCTGCGGGGACCGCGCGGCGGCGGCGAACGCGAAACGGCTGGAGGAACGCGCGGGCCGCGTTGAGGACTTCGCGGAACTCCGGTCCTGGGGGAAAAGCATCGCCGAGGCAGCGGAGCGGGTGGGCGTATCCCTGGTGACCGCCGGCAAGTACGAGACCGAGCTGCGCGACCTGGACGGTGCCCGGCGCCTGAACGAGCGGCGCCAGTCCGCCAAGGAAGCCCGGATGGAAGACCTTGCCGAACTCCTGTCCTGTGGACGCCCGCTTGAGGAGGCGGCCAGGAGGGTCGGGGTCACGATGCGGACAGCCGGGAAGTACGCGGCGGAACTCAGGAGACGGCAGCAGCGAGAGCAGGTGGCCGCGTGACCCCGCGTAAGAAGCCCCGCCGTCCCGCCGCCCGTCTCTGCCTCTGGCCGGGCTGCGGCACCGAGGTGGACCGCCGCCACATCATGGACGACGGGCACTGGAGGCTGCTGCCGTGGCCGCTGCGGTCCGCGTGGATCGAGGCGGCTAAGCGCGGCGGGTCACCGGAAGCACTCGCTAGGGCTACTGCGGACATCACTGACTACGCAAGGCAGCAGATTGCGGCAGAGCAGGGAGCGGATGCCCGGTGAGCGCCCGCGTGCCCGGAATGGGCGACGTCAAGGCCGTCACCATGACCACGGGCGAGACGAAGGTCATCGTCTACTGGCCCCGAGGGACATACGGCCACACCCCGGCGCAGGCTCGCGTGCTGGCTGCCGCGCTCTTGTCCGTCGCCGATGAGGCCGAGGCGATCGACGTTAAGGCCGCGGGCAAGCCAGTGCAGGCAACCCTGGACGGTGCGCAATGACCGCCCCTCATCCCGTCGCAGATTCCCTGACACCCGCTGAGCGCTTCGAGGCCGCCGCCTGGCAGGCAATCCGCCAGCGGGGCCGTGCTCACCGCCAGGCAGCCCAGTCAGGAGCAGTCACCCAGGATCAGGCCAGCGAGTTTGACTGCGCCCTCGTTGATGCCGTGAGAGCGGCAGCAGGGGAAATGGCGGCAGCCCTGGTCGAGGAATGCGCTCGGACACCCCGGAGCCAGATGGATCCGCTACGGATGCGCCGGGGGGTGCGTGATGGGAGCGCCTAACCCCGGCATGTTCGCCTCCACCACGGACGAGTGGCCGACGCCGCCTCGCCTGTTCGCAGCCCTCGACGCCGAGTTTCATTTCACCCTCGACGTCTGCGCCAGCGACGTGAACGCGAAGTGCGCCCGGTACTACACCCGCGCGCAGGACGGGCTAGCGCAGGACTGGCCGGGAAGCTGCTGGATGAATCCCCCGTATGGGGTCGAAATCGGCAAGTGGGTGGCGAAGGCGCAGCGGGAGAGCCGCCGTTCCGTCGTCGTCTGCCTCCTGCCCGCCCGCACCGATACTGGCTGGTGGCATGACCACGTGATGCGCGCCGCCGAGGTCCGGTTCATCCGCGGCCGGCTCAGCTTCGGCGGGGTGCGGCAGGAGGAGCGGAGGGCGGCCAGCGGCGCTCACAACGCCCCGTTCCCGTCCGTCGTCGCGGTGTTCCGGCCCGGCTCCAGTGGTCCCCCGGTGTGCTCGGCGATTACGAGGGACGGGATTCCCTGCGACGAGATGACCCTGTTCGGGCTGGAGGCGAGCTAGCGTGGCCGTGAATCTCACCGTGAGACAAACGCGCAGGTCGGCACCGCATCGGCGGCGTCTCACCGTGAGACTGGGAAGGCGTCTCTGCGTGAGACGAAACCGCAGGTCAGGCACCGAATCAGCGGACTTGACTTCTCGTGCTAGCGTAACCGGCGCAGGCCGGCGAACGTATGAACGGGTCAACGGCCGACCGATGGCGGGCAGTGCAGGCGGTAGCGGGTGGCGCGCGACAGGCCAAGCTCATCGGCGACCTGCGCGGCCGATCGTTCCGGCCAGATGGCCTGCCCGATCCGCAGCCTCATCTCGGAGGGGTCCATGCCCGAGCAGATGAGCTTGCCGATCTCGGCCGCCAGCGCGTCAGGTTTCGGCCCGCGCGCCGCCATCTTGCAGGGCAGCGCCTTGGCGAGCAGGACGCGGATTCGGTCATGGTCACATGCTGGCTTCGTGTGGCAGTTCCATTTCAGCCGGGCATTGGCCCCGGTGCCGGTAATGCTGATCTCGAACGCATCGTCTTTCAGGCACGCCGGGCACCGGGCACGCCAGTGCGCACCGACGCGCTCCCCGTGCAGGGCGCGGCACCAGTGGTCCTCTATGCACTGGGTGAGCGTGAAGCCCAGCGGGCAGCTCACCCTTAGTCAGCCTGCATGTTCGCAGAGTGACCTAAAATGTCCGCATGGCATACTGACGGATCTCCTATCACTGGGAGAAGCGCCGGGGCCGGTCTGCCGTGAGAAGTTGGCCGGCCCTGGCGCGTGCGGGGAGTTAACCGGCGGCTCGGGCCGCGCTTCGCTCAGCTCGTTTCCACCTGCGGACGCGGCGCTGCATATGCGCCCGAAGATCGGCCGACCTGTTGGTGCTGTCGGCCACGCAGGCGAGTCCGTACTCACGCCACAGCTCAGGCTCAACGCGGATCGCCTCGCGCTTGGTGCCGCGCATCGGGGTCACTGGCTCCCCCTTTCGTTGTCTAGACACACCGATGGTATCGCAAGCTTGCGCGCGGCAGCTAGTACCGCTAGCCTGTGTCTAGACAGAATGTCGAGACACACGGAGAAGGTGAATGCCTGATGAAGTGCGATCATGCCACCGGAACCGCCTACAGCGGGCCGTCCACTTGCGGGCGCAACGCCAAGTGGGAGTGGACCGACCCGGCCACGGGTGCGCGCCGCCCGCTGTGCGGAATACACAAGCGCAGCGTTGACGCGTGGTACCCGGCCGACCTGACCAACGTGCAGCCGATAAAGCCCGCGAGGGAGTCCTGATGCGCATAGCAGTCACGCTCGTGATCGAGATGAGCGACCAGCAGGTAGCGGACTACGCCGAGGAGTACGGGCTGGCGATGCCCGGCACCAAGGCGCCCGCTCGCGTCATCGTGGATCACGTCCGCAGCTGGCTTCTCTCGGACGTGAAGCGCAGTGTGCTCGGCGACATGGCCGACATCACCATCAAGCGATAGGGGAGCGACCGATGAGAACCGGCAACAACTACAGCGGCGCGCGCTTCCCGCACTCGCGGCAGCCGCGCGGCAAGAAGATCACTGAGGCCAAGGCTGCCCGTCTGGTCGCCGCGATGGAAGCCATCAAGGAGTGCTCGGACATGACCGATGATCTATCACGCGCGTTCGATGACGCTCGCGCCGCGCTCTCGCCCTGGTACGACCGATGACCGGTCTCCCGTCCCGCGTGCTGCACCGAATCGCCTACGCGCCTCGCGGCGGACTGCCCGTCCGGCACTGGCGGCTGGTCTGGCTCAGCGTCCCCGTCCGGGTGCTGATCGCGCTCCCGCTGGTCTGCGTGCTGTTCATCCCGTACGCCGTTGCGCACGCCTTCATCTGGCTCACTGACCGGATCGGCGGCGCGTTCGGGCACTTCTACGTGACCTGCTACAACCGCGACCTTGCCCGCTCGGGCTGGCAGATGCCGGCGCGGTACGCCCAGCCCGTCCGCGTCGTCCCGCGCCGCGTTCCCGGAAAGGACGCTGACCGATGATCCTCGTTGCCAGCGCAGTACCCGGCGCCAACGAGGCCCTGGCCCTCGGCCGTGATGCCCGCGCGGCAGCATGGCGTGCAGGCAAGATGCGCACCGAGCTTGACCGCCGCCTAACCCGGCCCGTCCCGGAGGCGTCCCCGGAGCGCGGCTGGGCATTGGCGAACCGGGGCCGCTACGCCCTTGAGTGGGGGAGCGCCGAGACTGAGTGCGCCCGGCTGAGTGCTAGGTGGGACGCCCTGATGGATGCACTGCGGGAAGTTGCCCCGCGCACTGCTGATGCCGTTGACGCGGCAGTCTGGGGGACTGACCTGTGAGCCTGACCGTGATCAACCAGCACGAGATCCCCGCCGACCTGCCGCCCGGCGCCTACTGCTGCCGCCTTGACGAGAGCAGCACGCTTGCCGCGTTCCGGGTCCGGTTCATCGTCCCGCCGCGCGCTCACGAGCCGGGGGACTGCCTCGTGCAGATCACCAAGAGCGCCGACGTAGCCCGCACCTTCACTGACAACACGGAGGCATGACCGATGAAGCAGGGCACCGCAGAACTCATCACGGCTGATGAGGCAGTAGCCGCGCTGACTGCCGGCGCGTTCCATGAGCAGCCGGGCGAGGACGACTACCGGAACGCCGTGGAGTGCGTGCTCTCGTTCTGCGCCGATCACGAGACGGGACCGACGCCGCTGGGTGGCCACGGCCTGACGATGGTGAGCCCGGCGGACGTGCGCGAGGTGGTTGAGGCCGCGCTCGGCAAGCAGCGGGTGATCGTCCACTGCATGCTGGACTCGCCTATCGCCTTCCTCGGTGCCGACTGGGATCTGGAGGACGCCATCAAGCTGGCCCGCAAGGGCGATAGCGCATGGACGCCGGGACCGGCCGGCCACGAACTAGCCGTCCGGGCTGACGGCCGGATCCACCGCTTCGACGTGCGCAAGCCTGATGCGGAGACCACCCCATGACCGCCACCGATACCCGCTGGCGGGAGTTCGACGTGAAGGACTGCCCGCCAAGCGCCGTAGCCGACAAGATCCTGCCGTGGTCCGAGGTCCGCGAGGGAGACCTCGTGATCTGGGATGGCGAGTTCCGCCTCGTCACCTGGAACAGCCCCGTCACCGATGCGGAGCCGCTGCGACTCGTACTGCTCGCTGACGAGAACAACGTGATCATCCCGGCCGGCACCTACGCCGCCGTCCGCCGCTACGTGGAAGGCTGAGACCGATGGCTGAGCACGTCCGCGACGCTGGCAGAACCTGGTGCGACCACGGTGATCCGTGGCCATGCCCTCAGTCGGCAGAGGGACGCTGGCAGGCACTCCGCGCCGAGATCGACGGTGACCGCTTGATCTACGCGAAGGAGATTACGGCGCAGGGCAAAGCTGGCGAGTACCGCAAGCAGGCCATCGCCGCCGGCTACGTGGATGCCTACGACAAGGTGCTGGCGAAGATGACCGAGTTGGAGGGCTGAGCGATGCCGATAACCATCACCCTCGAATGCGGGGGCTGCTTCGCCAAGGCCGAGGGCACCGCTCCCCTCCGGCGCGAGTTCGTGAGCCTCAGCGGCCAGGATCACGGCTGGGGCCAGTTCCGCACCGGCACCGTCGAGGACATCACGCCTGAGGGCTGGGTCGCGTTCGATCCCTACACGCAGTGCACCTACTGCCCGGCGTGCTGGGCGTCGATTGAGGCGCATGCGGATACGCCGGGCGATGAGCTTGATCGCCTAGCGCGGCAAGGGGAGAAGTGATGGCTGACCTATCACCCGCAGCCGAGCTAAGGCAGGCAGCGAAGCTGATGCGAGAGCGCGCCGAGGCGGCAACGCCGGGCGAATGGCACGCCTTCAACAGCGTGCACGAGGAGTGGTACGTGGCCAGCAGGACTTACGGGCAGGTGACGACCGGCATCCATGACGAGCCCGGCAGCGCCGAACTGGTCCTGATCGAGCGGGACCGGGCCGACGCCGAGCACATCGCTGGCATGCACCCCGGCACCGCTCTCGCCGTCGCTGACCTCCTTGATGCCGCCTCCACCTGCGAGTGCGAGGAAGGCGACGACCACGCTGACATCAGGCAGGCCGCTCTCGCGGTAGCGCGGGCATACCTGGGGGGGGGAACGATGACCCGCGGCCTTGACGCCCTGGCCGCAGAGCACGGCAGCGTCACCCACCGCTGCCCCGTTCCCTTCGCGGACGGCGGCGACGGGCTGTTTCCCTGCTGCGGAAAGACCCCGTTCGAGGTGCCTTCATGGCACCGGATGACCCTGGACCCCGCGCTCGTGACATGCAGCCCCGGATCTGAGAGCGCCCCCGTGGCGCAGGCAGGAGAGACCCCGTGAACATCGACCTGAACCCCGATGGCCCGCACTCACCAGAGCGGACGGCCGAGGTAGCCGCCATCTTCGACGCCTGCTCGCGCTTCCTGGTCTACAGCACGATGGGAAGCGCCCCGGGGCTGGACTACCCGTCTGAGGCGTACCGGCTGCTCGGTGAGCTCTACTCGGCAACCTCGCGGCTACCGCAGCTCTGCGGCCAGCTTGCGGAGTTCCTGGCCGCGCAGCTTGCCACGGGAAAACTCGGTGATGACAGCGGGCGCGACCCGGCGGTCGCTTGCGAGGGCGCGAGCATGCACCTGCGGCTGGCAGCCGAGCGTGCCGCAGGGCTGACCGCGTCCTTGCAGGACGTCCAGCGCGCCATCTCCGGGCTGCACGTCAAGAGCGGCACCGAGGGGAGCAAGGACGATGGCTGACGACATGGCCGCCCGGTTCGAGCGTGACACAGCCGGGCACCAGATGACGATCCTGCACGACGACGGCCTGTACCGGCACCTGCGGTTCCGGCGCCCGGACCGCTCGGCCTACTGGTTCGACCTGATCACCTGGCCTGGCTCGCTGGTGGTCAACGGGGACTGCGGGAGCTTCACGCTGGCCCGCTGCGATGACATGTTCGAGTTCTTCCGGGGCCACGGCATCAACCCGCAGTACTGGGCCGAGAAGGTGCGCGCAGGCAAGACGACCCGCTACAGCCCGGCGAAGTTCCGCCAGCTCGTCACCGAGTATGCCGCCGACGCGGAGGCTGATGAGCCGGGCCTGACCGCCGCCATCGCAGAGCGGATCTTCGGTGCCCTCAAAGAGTGGGACACCGGCTACGAGGAAGGCGCGCGGGAAGCGCTCAGGGACTTCGAGTACCGGCCCGAGGGCGATGGGTCCGGCAGCGAGCCGTTCCGCTTCACCGACGCCTGGGAGTGGGACCTGCACGACTACGACTGGCAGTTCCTCTGGTGCTGCCACGCTATCCAGTGGGGCATCGGCCAGTACGACAAGCAGAAGGTGCCGGTCAGTGGCTGACGACGGAACAACGGCAGGCCCGGTAGCCGCGAGCTGCACCTGCACTCCCGGGATGTGCCTGCGCGGGGATTTCCGTGACCATCAGGGAGAGTCTCCCGGGTGCATGTCCTGCGCGGACCTGGACCCGGGCCAGCCGTGCTACGCCGTGCCGACGCGCGCAGACCCGGTAGCCGCAAGACTCGGCTACCTCCGTGCCACCCTGGACGCCGCGATAGTGCAGCCAGAGGCGTTTGACCTCCCGGTCCTGCTCGGCGGGTGGGGGAAGGCCCTGGACGCGCTGGAAGCCGCGCTGACCGCGCACGAGCCAACGACCCGGCGCCCCAACTGGAGCCTCACATGCCGCTATGACAATCACCGCTGGCCGTGCCCGGAGTACCGGGCTATCAGCGCCGCCCTTACCGGGGAAGGGGATGCCGATGACACCTAAGCGCACATGCGAATGGCTCATCGACGGAGCCGAGCGCTGCGGCGCGGAGGCGTCCTTCCTTGTCTCCCAGGGGCGCCAGTACGACGCGCAGGATTCCTGCCGCCGTCATCTTGCCGCCACGGCGACAGCGTTCCTCACGTTCACCGACAGCACCGTGATCGTGAAGCGGATCAGGAGCACCGATGGCTGACTGCCCGTTCTGCAAGCGCATCGCGGCTGGTGAGTACGACTACGAGGATGACTGCTCCGTCGCATTCCGGCCGCTGAACCCGGTCACGCCGGAGCACTGGCTGGCGGTGCCGCAGGTGCATGTCACCGACGCGATGGCAGCACCGGAGGCGGCCGGGAATGCGCTGCGCTTTGCCGCCGATCTGGCCGGGCAGATGGAACTAGGGCACTGCAACTTCATCACGTCAGCCGGAGCGCTGGCCACGCAGAGCGTCTATCACCTCCATGTGCATGTTGTGCCGCGCCGGGCCGGGGACGGCCTGCTGCTGCCGTGGGGCGGCCAGCATGCCCGGTACCAGAAAGCGGGTGCGGGCAATGGCTGACTCCCTCAGCGAGCAGCGTGGCCAGACCGTCAGGGAAACGTGGGTCACATGGGCCAAGCAGCAGCCCGCGCCCAAGCCCTCCTGGCTGGTGCCCTGGGATGACCTGGACGACGGGCAGCGGGAAGTGGACATGCTCATCGGCGATGCCGTCGCGGCAGCCGAGCGGGAACGCTGCGCCGCTCTCGCTGACATCTGGGAAGCCACCTACCCGGTTGACTGCCACGCATCCTGGTGCGCCGGGAACGGGAAGCACGGCGTGCACCGGCTCCCTCTCGGCGCGATGATCCGCGAGCTAGGCGACGAGCCCGCGCCGTGCGAGAGCGCGCACGTCCTGCACCTGGGAGGCAGTCCCGATGCCAACATCATCGACGGCGCCATGGCCGGGGCCGTGGCAGCCGAGCAAGAGCGCATCAGGACGGCAGCGAGAGAAGCCGCCTTCACCCTGTTCCGCCCTGGCAACGGGCCGGCGCAGGGGCAGAGCATGGAAGTCGTGCCCCTTGGTGAGCTGCTGGCCATTCTCGGCGAGGAGAGTACCGATGGCAGTTGACCCGATCCCAGGCTGGGGACCAGATGACGCCGGCCTGCCGGGTAACGACGTGCTGCTTGAGCACGCCTACCTAGTTTCCCGTGGCGTCCGCCCGATGGCGCTGGCCGGCCACTGCCCGGCCGACCCGATGGTGATGCTGCGCGCATCCACGCGGCTGAGCACGGCGGCCATCGGCCAGGACGTGCTGCCCTTCGTGATCGACAACGGCGACGGGACGGCATCCTGCGGGTACGCGGCGGCGCGATGGGTCATTGACCTGTTCGAGTCGGCGTTCCGCGACAAGCACCCGAACCGGCACCAGATCCTCGGCTTGCTGCTGGGCTACAGCGTCCCGGCCATCTCCCGGCATGAGGAGAACAACTCCGGGCGCCGCTTCACGGGACCGATGGAGGCCATTGATGGCAGTTGACCAGCCTCCCTCTCGCTGGCTCCTTACCCTCAGCGGCGGGTACCCCGATGGCATCTGGTGCTGCTCAGCCTGCATGGCTCCCCTTACTGAGGGAGTGATCACGCATGAGGGCGGATGCCCGGACTCGGCACCGGCCATACGGGCAGCAGAGCGGGAACGGATCCGGCAACTTGTCATCAAGCACGACGCAAGGACGCTCCAGAGGTGCGACGGCTCAGGCAATTGCGCCGGGCAGGTCCACGTCATCAAGGCGCTTAGCAAGCGAGCAGCGGCTGGCGGCCACTGGGTGCCGTTCGCTGACCTGATAGGGGACGAGTGATGGCTAAGTACGCGGCAACGACGAGCGTCAGCCCTGAGCAGCGGCGCGGCGAGATCGAGCGCACGCTGGCCCGCTACGGCGCAACAGCGTTCGGCTACGCCACGACGGGCGACCGGGCGCAGGTCGTGTTCGAGATGAACGGCCGCCGCATGCGGCTCGACGTGGCACTGCCGGACCGGGAGTCGCGCGAGTTCACTCACCTGCCGCCGCCGAGGTCATACACGAGCCGCAGCGCCGCCGAGGCCGAGAAGCGCTACCAGCAGGCCGTCCGCCAGCGGTGGGCCGCGCTATCGCTGTGGATCAAGGCGCAGTGCGAGGCGATCGACAGCGAGATCGTGACGGCCGAGCAGGCATTCCTTGGGTGGGTCGTGCTACCGGATGGCCTGACGCTGGGGGAGAAGCTGCACCCGCAGCTAGACGCGATGTACGGCTCGGGCGACATGCCTGCGCTGATGCCGGGAGTTGCCCGTGCCTAGATCCCGCCGCAACCAGGTGTTCGTCTGCGACCTGGGCTACCGTCCCGGCATGCCGCTCGTCACCCGGCCCGCTACTACCCCGGAGTGCGAGCCTCACGAGCCGTGGCCCGGGCCCTACGTGGCATCCAGCGAGTACGCGGACCTGATGATGGAGACCCATGACCAGCGTCCCTGCCGGGGATGCGGGCTGTGGCTGATCTGGGAGCCGAAGGGGAAGCCGGATGCCTGATACCAGCATGATCTTCGTCACGTACGACGGTGACTCGCATTGGCTGGAATGCTTCGCCAATGACCCGGACGCGGAGGACGGCGACATCGTGTGCCCTGTCGGCGCTGGCGATGGCTGGGGCGACCTAGCCACGCGAGTGGCCGCGCATCAGGTAGAGCACGGATGCGCGGCCACCGATGCCAGCTAACCCGCTGCGCCGCTACACCGACCGGCGCTCTGGTGTTCCCTGGGTAAGGACCACGGTCCGGGTTTGGGGAGAGCGGCAGGTCGGGACATTCGAGGCGCTGTGCGAGCGCACGGGCCGCAAGCCGCATGAGCTGGCGTCGGACATCGTGCTTGACGAGTTGTGGTCGCTCAGCGACGACCCGGAGTTCCGGAACCTGAGCCGCGAGAACAGCGGGCACCGGAGGCGCGCGCTGCTGGAGGAGACCGGCGATGCCTGACGACGAGACGATCAGGATCGAGTCCACCCGTGACCCTGACCGGGAGCGCGCGTGCCTCATCGAGTGGGGGCCGCTCCAGTGCTACGCCTCCGTCGCTGATGTCCGCGCCACGGCCCTGGACCTCGTAACCTGCGCCGCCTACGCCGAGATGATGATGAAGCTCGTAGACGTCGGCCTGCCCGCCGCGCAGGTATCGGCCTTCGCGTCGGACCTCCTGTCCGATTCCGGGCGCACCCAGTTCGGCACGGCCACGACGCTGAGCCTCCTGCCGGCCGGGTCCAGCAAGCGCCGGGAAGCCCTCGTGCTGGTGAGCCGGGGATCCATGCGGGGAGCGCTGAGCCCCTACGAGGCGCGCGGTATGGCCCTGCAGTGGATGGAGACCGCAGAGGCCACGGAATCAGACTGCCTTGTCGCCACAGCAGCGAGAACGGCGCTGGGCTACGACGAGGATGGCATCGAGGCGCTGTTCGCGGCGCTGCGGAAGCTGAGAGGCTGGCCGGATGCCTGACTACCCGCAAGCCGCCCTTGACGCTGCGGCCATGGCCCTGCACCGGATCGACTGCCGCGGCGACGGGGTAAACGGCTGCATGGCTGACGGCGCCTGCGACGGGAAGCCGTTCACGTTCGAGACGGACGCGGCCCGTGCTGCCCTGGACGCGGCAGCACCCCTTCTTGCTGAGTCTGTAGCGGAAAAGATCCTCGCCCACATGGAGAAGTACGAGCCGCCCGGGGCAACCGGAACACGCTGGCGGGCCCGCAGGCGCCATTTCTCCATTGCTGCCAGGATCGCAGCAGGAGCGTTCACTATCCGCGAGGAGTCGCTGAGGATGGCTGCGGAGGCCATTGCGCGCGGTGATTTTATGTCCTGCCCGGCACCAGAGGGGGAGCAGTGACCGCCGCAGAACTGATCGAGAGCCTTGACCGCCACTTCATGGCAGGCTGCAAGAGCCTGTCCACGAGCCAGCTAGCCGAGCATGAGGCGTCGGGAGCATGCCGGGAATGCAGCGAGCGGGCACGGGCGGTACTCGTGGCCGCGAGCGCGAAACCCGATGTACCTGCGCCGATGGCCACGGGAGAATAAGAAGCATGCAGCTAGCCAGTCGGCCGGGACCGGATGCGGAGCGCGCGCTCGCCGTCATCCGCAGGGCTGGCGGCCGGCCAATGCTGGTTGGCGGCTACGTCCGCGACGCCATCATGAACCCCGGCGCTGTCAGCAAGGACATAGACGTCGAGGTCTACCGGGGTAGCCGATCCGGACGTCCTGGCTGCGGCACTGGCTGATGCCGGGAAGGTCACCGAGGCAGGCAAGGCGTTCGGCGTGCTCAAGGTCCGCGCCGGGGATACGGACCTGGACATCTCCCTGCCGCGCCGCGAGTCCAAGACCGGCGCAGGCCATCGCGGCTTTGACGTAATCCCGGACGGCTCCCTCGGCTTCCGGGAGGCCAGCGGCCGGCGTGACTTCACCGTCAACTCGATGATGGCCGACCCGGCAACGGGCGAGATCACCGACCACTGGGGCGGCATGGCCGACCTGAAGACCGGCGTCCTGCGCCACACCACGGAGGCGTTCAGCGAGGACCCGCTGCGGGTCCTGCGAGCCGTCCAGTTCGCTGCCAGGTTCGGGTTCCGGCTGGCGCTGGGAACCATCATCCTCTGCCGCCGGCTCGCAGACGCCTACAGCGAACTGCCGGTGGAGCGCGTCTGGTGCGAGATGGAGAAGATCGGCACCAGGGGGACGCGCATCTCCGTCGCCCTTGACACGCTGGAAGCCTCCGGATGGGAACGCCACTTCCCGCAGATCGCCGCCCTGCACGCCGTGCCGCAGGACCCCGGCTGGCACCCGGAGGGTAATGTCCATGTTCACTCCGGGTTCGCTGCGGACCAGGCCGCGAGGCTCGCTGATGAGGCCGGGCTGACTGGCACTGACCGCTTCGTGGTCGTCATGGCCGCGCTGGCGCATGACTTCGGGAAGGTGACCCACACGCAGTGGCCGCACGGCGGCCGGATCACCTCGCACGGCCACGCCGCCGCAGGCGTGGAGCCGGCACGGGACTTCCTGCGCTCCATCGGCTGCCCGGAGGGAACCACCGCGCGCATCCTGCCGCTGGTGCGCGAGCACATGTGCATCGCCGGGCGGCCGACGAAGCCCGCGGTGCGCAGGCTGGCCCGCAGGCTCGCCCCGGCAACGCTGGCCGAGATGACGCTCGTCTGCGGCGCCGACCAGGCCGGGCGCGGCGACCCTGATGCGCCCAACCCTGCCGCCGCATGGCTGGAGATGGGACGCGGGCTGAGCGTGCAGGAACGGCCCGCGAAGGGACTGCTGACGGGTGACCACCTGATCGCCGCCGGGATGGTGCCAGGCCCGGCGTTCCGGCCGCTTCTCGCCGAGGCCCTGGCCGCGCAGGACGCCGGGGAGTTCGAGGACGAGGCCGGGGCGCTCCGCTGGCTGGCGGACCGGGAGGCGGCATGATCCCCGGAACCGTGCTGCTTGCCGGCGTGGTCGGATCCACTGCCTACGGGCTTGATCACTCCGGTTCCGATGTGGACCGCATCGGCATGTTTGCCCGGCCGACCATTGACCTGCTCGGGCTGTCGTCGCCGAAGGAGAGCTACGTCTACAAGGAGCCCTCGGACATCACCTGGCACGAGGCGCGCAAGTACCTCTCGCTTGCGCTCAAGGCCAACCCGACGATCACCGAGCTACTGTGGCTGCCGGAATACGACACATGCTCCGTCCTCGGTGACGAACTGATCGCCATCCGGCGCAGGCTGCTCAGCACCCGGACGGTCAGGAACGCCTACCTCGGGTACTCCGTCAGCCAGCTCCGCAAGCTCAGGGACCGCGGCGACGGGTCATTCTCGGCCGACACCCGTAAGCGCACGCAAAAACACGGACGCCACCTGATGAGGCTGTGCCAGCAAGGCACGGCGCTGCACTCCACGGGCGAGCTGGCGATCAGGCTGACGGCCGGTCAGGTGCGGGAGTGCCGGGAGTTCGGCGAGCACGTCGCCGAGGATCCATCCATCGGCGAGAGGATGATCGCCGCCGCTGAGCGGGTATTCGACCAGCCGGGCGTCTTGCCCGGTGAGCCTGACATCGCGGCAGCAGAGGCGTGGCTGCTGAGCGTGCGCCGGGAGTTCTACCGCTAGCCGGGAACCAGGCCAGGTCAGCGGGGGACTGCCCGGCCTCCGGGGTGACAGGGTGTCAAGAGGTCAGGGGAGCGCAGCCATCGGTGCCGCAAATCCAGCCGCCGCCGAGAGGCGGGGGCGCTGGCTCGTAGAACCACCGGACCGTGAAGCCCGTCATCTCCGCGAGTGCCTGGATCTGCTCAAGGCCCGGCGTGCGCACCCCCGATTCCCACTCATCAACCATGGGTTCCTCACCGCCGAGTGCCCGGTCAACCTCGGGGCCGTACAACTCCCGGTAGTCAAGGGCTATCGTGATGCGCTCGGGCGTTGGCGCCTTCCCTGCGTAGTAGGCGGCAGGGTCATGCCGTTCCGCCGCCGAGTCAACCCTGGCCATCACCCGGTCGATCGCCTGCCGTTTCCGGCCAGAAGGACCGAACGCGCCGACGCGCTGGCAGGCCCGGCGCCTGCGCTCCCGTGCCCTTTCCAGCTCATCGGTCATGATGGCCCCCGGTTGCCAACGTGGAATGCACGCCACTGCTGGTCACCGAGCGCCCGGACGCATGCGATGCACAAGTCGTCGTCAGCGAAGCCGTCACCAGCGACGTACGGTGCGCCCCACAGGTCAACGCCGCAGAGTACCCGGATATGGACAGACAGCGTGAGTGCGGCAAAGGACGGGCCCTCATCGCGCGGGCACCAGCGCATGATGTGGACGCGGCCGGTGCTGGGATTCCGGGCGAACTCCAGCGGCTCGCTCAGCGGTGCCAGCCGCTCAGTCATCGGAATCCTCCAAGGATGGAAGCTGGGCCGACTGCAAAGCCGATCCAGCCTGTGCGTTGGTCAGGTGATCCAGGTAGCGAGCCGTGACGGCCACGCTGGAGTGCCCGAGTAGCTTGCTGATCACGGTGACCGGAGTGCCGTCCTGCTCCAGTTCCACGGCGAAGGTGTGGCGCAGGCCATGCGGGTGCACGCGCTTGTCGATCGACGCCCTCACGGCGAGTCGCCGAAGCAGGCCGCGCACGTAGTCATCGGACATGGGAGTTCCGGTGAGCGTGCAGAACAACTTGCCGCTCCTGATCCCGAGTCCCTTGCGGGTATCGATCCAGCGCGCCAGCGCGTCCTCGGCCGTGGCATGGAAGTGGCGCGTCTGCGCGTGACCGCTCTTTGTGTCCAGCAGCCGGATGCTGCGACGGGCCATGTCCACGTCGGCCGGACGCAGCGCAAGGATCTCGGACACGCGGAGCCCGGAGCGGTAGAGCAGGGTCAGCAGCGCGCGATTGCGGATCCCGGTCGGTGATTTCCGGGAGCATGCGCCGATGATGGCACCGACCTCGGCCGGGCTCAGCGGCTCGGCCGGGAACTTCCGGTCGTAGTTGGGTGCATGAGTGCCCGGTTGCTGCCCGAAACCATGTCCCGTCAGGGAATTGCTCATAAGCCGTACTATACAGGGGGCTCAACGCCCTTCCCAGCGCGCCGCGCGCAAAAGCCGAACTATTCTCGCTGACTCTGGTCGTCTGCGGACAGCCCGCTCAGTCCTCCCGCAGCACCAGCCGCACGCACTCCGGGTCGAATGGCTGCCTCCCCTTCCTCGCGGCAGGCAGCACGGTCACCTCCCACAGCGCCGAGATGATGGCGTGCCGCCGCTCCAGGGTCAGCCCGTCCCACTGCCCCCGGGTGAGTTCTCCCGTGGCGTCGATGAGCCGCTGGCGGGAGGTGGCCTCCATCTGCCCCCGCAGCGAGGCGATGCGCCGTTTCCACGACCCGATGCGGCGCATCGCCAGTACCGGGTCGTAGTCGGGGTCGCCGCTGTCGCGCATCTCGTCCATCGCGGCCTGCTCGGCGCTCATCCGGGTCTCCAGGGCCGCGATCTCCGCGGCGAGCACGGGGCTGCCCTGCCGCTGCTGCCGGGAGGCGCGGGCTTCCGGCGAGTTCAGCACGGTGATCGTCGCGGTGGTCACGTACTCGTCCAGGTGCTCCTCCGAGCGCGCGACCTTCGGGCCGGGGCACGCGGGGTTGTCGCACCAGTAGATGTGCCTGTCCGGGTGGCCGCTGCGGCGCAGGGACCGCAGGCCGCGCCCGCAGGAGCCGCACGCGGCGATGCCGGTGAGCAGGTGAGCGCGGGGCACCCTGGACCCCCTTCCCTTGCCGTAGTGCCAGGACTTCACGACCTGCTGGACGTCCTCCCAGGTTTCCCGGTCCAGGATCCCCGGCCACTGCCCGGGGCCGATGATGTCGCCCCGCAGTGCCCGCAGCCCGGCGATGCGCGGGGAGGTCAGCACGGAGCGGACGGTGGCGCGGATCCACGGGGCTCCGGTCACGGTCGGCACGCTCTCCGCGTTGAGCCAGCGGGGCACGGAGTTGAGCGCGGCGCCGGCGAGCATCCGGGCGGCCATCTCCCGCACGACCGCCGCCTCGCCGGGGATGATCTCCATGCCGGCCCGGTCGTAGCCGTAGGCCCGGTACCTGCCCGGCCGGGCCTTCCCGAGCCGGGCGTTGCGCTCCAGGGCGGCCTTCACGCGGCGGGAGATGCTGTCGGATTCCCTGATGTACCCGGCGACCTCGATGCGCAGGATGTACCTGTCATCGGGGCTGGACAGGTCGCGGGTGCCGGACACCGATGCCATCGGCAGGCCGCGTTCCTCGGCGATGTCGAACAGGTCGATCAGGCCCCGGTCGCTGCGGATGAGCCGGTCGCCGTGGTAGGAAACCAGGCCGTCGCATGCCCCGGATCGGAGGCCGGCCAGCATCCGGTCCCAGCCGGGCCGGATGACACCGCGCTTCCAGGCTGAGAGGCTGTTGTCCACGAAAACCGCGCCGACTCCCCACCCCAGCCGGGCGGCCAGTCCCCGGGCGAACTCCTCCTGCCGGGTGACGGCCTCGACGGAGCCGTCCGGGGCGTAGCTGAGGCGGGCATAGAGCGCGCATCGTTCGACCATGCGGCTAAGCTATCACTAAGCTCTTTAAAGCGTGCTCTTTCACCATTAGCGAGAGCATTCGGGCATAGCGCCTGGCCTGCGGGAACGCGAAAAACCGGCGCCGCCGCCCCGAAGGACGACGGCGCCGGTTTCGCTATCAGCCAGATGCGAGGACGCTCAGCCTACGTCATGGCGCTCACGGCTTCACGGGGAGCGCGCGGATTGCCTTCGCGACCGCGATGATCGCGGGCCGCTGGTGCTTCCTGACGTCGCCAGGACAGTCCGGGTGATCGCCCCAGGCAACTCCCCCCGCGCCGTGGTAGATCAGCCCGTGGCCGTCCGTGTTGTCGGTGATGTCGAGCGGGAAGCCGAAGTGAGCCGATGTCGCCTCGAAGATCTGCGCCGTCGCCGCGATCTGGCCAGCTGAGAAGGGGATGGCCGGGTTGCCGTCGTCCTCGTGCTCGACGCCGATCCACTCCGGGTTGCCCTCTGCCTGACTCCACGCCATCCAGCCGTCAAGGGGACCGTACTGCCTCACGGAGCCGTCAAAGCTCACCGAGAAGAAAGCGGATGCCTGCGCGGCCGGGTTGTTGAACCAGGCGCGCGTACCTTCCTCGGTGCCGACCTCGGTGTGGAGCACCACGCCGCGGGCGGGCGCGATGAAGCCGCCGGGGGTGCCGTTGGCGCACGGCCATGGCGAGTTGTAGCTGATCGAGATGGGGCCGCGAAGCCGTCCCTCGTTGCCGACGTGACAGCGGCCCGGCACGGTGATCTTCACATCTTCCCCTTCCCCGGATCCCGCAGCTTCGGCCCGTCTGCCTTCGCCGCAGCTACCTTTGCCGCCGTGGTGCCCTTAGCGGGAGCGAGAACCTCAGCAGGCGCGGCCAGGCTCCTTGCCGCTGCCTCAGTGCGGGAGGTCTCGGCGGCGATGAGGCGCTCGAGCACGCCGTCCTGCACTGCCAGGTGCTCCTGAAGCTGCGTGCACTCGTGCAGCACGGCTTCCGCGTCGTTGTAGGTGGCCTCGGCCCGCGCGTCGGCTGCCCTGGCCTGCAAGTTCTGGCCCACGATGATCACCGGAAGGAGGCATAGCTGGAGGAACTCGCTGGAGGTCCACAGCACGATCCCGGACGGCCCGGCCTTGACTGCGGTCGGCAGCCCGTACAGGGCCAGGAGCACGAAGACGTAGCCGCAGACCATCGTGCCGACGACAGCGGTGATCCTGAGCGCGGCAGCGGAGTTGAAGCGGGCGAACGCGCTGCCCTGCTTCCCCTGGTCGGCTACCTTGACCGGCCCTTCCTGGGCGCGCTGATGGCGCCAGGGATGGGGGACGTGCTGGTATGCGCTCACGCTGCCTCCTTGGCGCTGAGATGGCATGCCCGGAGCCGCTCCCTCGGCGGCTCCGGGCATGCGGCGTGGGTGTGTGCAGCTAGATCCCGGTCCAGTCGCAGAAAGCCGACAGGCAGCGCCACAGGCCCCGCTCTACGTCCTCGGCGAGATGTTCCCACCCGCACCTCGGGCAGTACCGGTACCGGACCAGGAACGAGGCGCTGCGGACAGCGCGCACGTCGCCGGCACCGTCAGTGATGACGACCGTGGCGAGATGCTCACGGTCGCGGACGGCAGGCACGGATCAGGCGACTGCCGTGAAGACAGCGACGGATCCCGAGTCGCTGACCTCAGTCCAGGTCCGGCCGCCGTCATCGCTGACGGAGACCACATCGCCGGCGGCTACCGGCTCGTTGACGACGAACGGCGCCGAGGAGGTCGCGGTGACCGTGCCGCCCGAGTTGGTGATGTCGGCGGTAGCGGTGCCGGTGACCGGGTTCGCGCTCGGGGTGTCGGCCACGTACTCGACGGTGAGCGTCATGGTGGCGCCGGGGTCGTAGGACGCCTGGTCGAAGGACATGCTGGTGATGGAGGCCATGGTGGTGCCTTTCGGTTTGGGTGATAACGGGCCGGGGGCGGGTGCGCCTCCGGGCATGAGGGAACGCGCCGGGGGTGCCCGGCAGGGACAGGTGAGCGGGAACGGTCAGGCGAACCCGGCAGCCGCCCACAGGGCGAGACCTACGGCGACCAGGCCGAGCGCGGCGCCCCCGGAGATCTTGATGGTCCCGAATGCGTCCAGCGCCGCGAGGATGAAGCACAGGATCGCGGCGACGACGAACAGGGTGCCGAAGTTCACGCCGCTGTAATGGCGGCGCGGGGTTGTCTCGTTACTCACGGGTACCTCCTGGTGATGGGCTTGTGATGGTGCGTCCTCAGCGGGAGTTGCAGCCCAGGTCGGCTCCTAGCTGGTCGAGCGTCGCGTGGAGGCGCTGATCGTAGGCTCGACTTGGATTAGCCGCCGGGTTCCCGGCCGGGGGCCTCAGTGCCGCGAGTTCCCGCATCGTGGTGCAGATCTTGCGCTCGACTACCGCGCTCTGCCGGTGCGCCATCGCCTGCGCGGACCTCTGCGCGGCCTGGGATTCCGTTGTCAGGTGCCAGGACCAGAACAGGTTCGCTGCCGCGAGCGCGAGCGCGAGCAGCAGCAGGTACGCGAACGCGCGGCGGATCCGGGGCGGGATGACGCCTGCCGAGCCCTGCGGGCCGTCCGTGCCAGTCTCGCCGCGCTCGCCGCGCTCGCCCTTCGCGCCGCGGAACCTGGCCTCCATCTCATTCACCGGACTGCCCCCCAGGCGATGGCGGTGATGCCTGCTCCCCAGAAGAAGGCGACGACGGCAAGGTGGGCGAAGCGCCAGGCCCTGGCAGCAGTGCCCTCACGTGCTCGGCCACGGACGGCACGGTGAGAGCCAGGCCCGCGCCGATCAGGAACCCGTCCGGGTGCGCTGAGCGGATCTGAGACCAGATCGTCAAGATGCCAAGCCCGGTCAGCAGGATGTCCTTGATTACCAGCCACCATGTACCCCAACGCAAACTCGCCACCTCTCCAAAGGGCTTGCCGGCCTCGCTGGCGTCCTAACGGTGGAAGACCACCACGAGGAGGGTGATCAGGGCCGCCACGCTACTAGTTCAGCTTAAAACGGGTCATTGCGATATAAAACTGACCTCGATCCACGGAACCCGGCCCTCTGACGACACGTCAATGCTCACCGACGCCGAGGTCCAGGCCACTCCCCGCACGTAGTCGATCCCGCCGACCATGGACGCCAGCAGCGACGCGCTCGTGCCGCCCTCATTGGAGCTCGTGCACGTGACCTCCGACATCTCGTACAAGGTCCCGCTGATCTCCGGGACCGCCTCGGTGATCACGGTCGCCGTGGCGATCGAGTGCCCGAGGGTGATCTCGTACCAGCCGCTGAATGGTGCCAGCCATTCGCCAGTGAAAGCATTCCACCCCGAGTAGGGGTCCTCCAGGATCGTGTCGTAGGTGATGGGCGTGAACCCGTTGAGGGTCTGGGTGGTGTGCTGCTCGGCGCGGAATACGACCTGCGCGGTGAGAAACCCGAAGGAATCCTGCACCCAGGTATCAAAATCGGCCGGGAGCGGGCCATAGCCGGCCGGGAACACCGGGATAAGCGGCGGCGAGAGGGACATTTCAGGCAGCTTCCCAGACGACTATCAGCCTGGACCGCCACGCCCCGGCCACGTTCAGTGAGCCGTTGGCCGAGGTGGAGTCGTTGTAGAACCCGGCGAGCTGGATCGTATCGCCTGCGTTGAGCCGCAGCCGCCGCCGCACGTTGTTGACGCTCACGGTGGAGGCGCCGGCGGCCATCGTCCCGCCCCAGATCGTGTAAGTGCTCCCCGAGTTGTAGTTGGCGCTGTTCACGGTGAGCCCGGCGGCGTGCGACACCGCGCCGGCGGCGGTAGTCAGCCCGACCTGGCCGTAGGCATAGTAGAGGCCGGGGACGGGGGCGGTCCACGTGTTCGTGGTGTTGGACCACGCGCCGTAGGTATCCGCGGAGATGGCGCTGGCCGAGTTGCTGCCCATCGTGATCGTCGTCCCGGTGGCGGGGACGGAGGACTGGGAGGCGAGGGCCTGGTTGGCGGCCTGCTGCGCCTCGAACACGGGCGGGTAGATGAGGTAGGAAATTGTATCTCTCACGTTTTTATTCATGAAAACGTGCCCGAGCAGCGTGGGCGGGACGGGCCAGGCGTCGTTCGTCGGCACGATCAGCGGCTGCGTGCCCGCGATCGCGCCCGCCCACCGGGCCGACAGGTACGGGAACTTCGTGGCGCTGTTAGTCAGGGACTGGAGGCTGCCGGAGGACTGGAAGACGGCTGCCTGGATGTAGTCCCCGGTCCCGTAGCCCACGTTCTGCATGACCATCAGCTTCGCCGCGGTCGCCGTCGTGGCGTGCCCGTTGTTGTTCGGGGTCCGCATCCCGCCGAAGTAGGTTTGCGCGCCGCCTGCCTGGACGCCGCCGATCTGCGCTGACAGGGTGCCCGTTCCGGGGCTGCCGGTGTCCACCAGCGGGACCGTGGCCTCGCACAGGTAGTAACCGGGCAGCATTCCGTAGTACCGGGACGGGTCGGTGTCGATCTGGTGGCCAGACCATGTGTCAGCCAACTCGGTATCGAGCGTGATAGTTGTGGTGGTCGAGTCGATGATCACCTGGTTGGCGGCGGTCTGGGTGCCGATGAACATGGGCCGCGCCGCCAGCAGGGCCACGGCGTTGGATACCTGCGCCCGGAGAGCGGGTGCGAGAACCAACTCCTCGCTGCTCCAGGTCGTGGCAACAGGGAGCACCGGGAGGGGCATCGCTCACCCCGTTCCCGGCGATCTTGCGCTAGAATAGAGGTACGAAAAACCCCGGCGACGGCGGCTTAGACCGTCCCGGGCTCGGCCGATCTGGATAGGAGACCGACATGAGCGATGGTACGCCCGAAATCTGGAAGCCAGTCCCCGGCTACGAGGGAAGTTATGACGTCAGCAACTTCGGCCGGGTATGGGGAGTCAAGCGCGAACGGCTCAAGAAGCCGTCGATAGATCCGCAGGGCTACCCGTACGTCTCTCTCAGCAGGGGAGCGGGCCAGTCTGAGCGCCGGAGCGTGCACAACCTTGTGACACGAGCGTTCCTGGGTCCGCTGTCACCCGGTAAGGAAGTCCTGCACGGCGACGGTGATCCGGGCAATAGCGCGCTCAGCAACCTCTCCTACGACACCCGGCGCGAGAACGTGCTTGACCGGGTACGCCACGGTACCCACCACATGGCCAACAAGACCCACTGCAAGCATGGCCATGAGTTCACGCCCGAGAACACCTACACTCCGCCGGCGCAGCCTGGCAGTCGGCAATGCCGGACCTGCCACGGCGTGAAAGACCTGAGCATCCCGCCACGGCGAGTCGAAGGGAGAACGCACTGCTGCCACGGGCATGAGTTCACCCCGGCGAACACCTACGTGGACAAGAAGGGCACGCGCCGATGCCGGGAATGCTCGCGGATTAGCGACAGCGCGCGCCTTGCGCAAAGAAGTGCGGCACGCCGCGCAAAGAACGCGGCCAGGCGGCGGCTACCAGCCCAAGACGTTTTGTCCATTTAGTAGTCCCCTGACCGGATCGTCCAAGGCAAGGCAGTTGCCCTCAGGCGCGGGGTCGATGAGCAGGCTGACTGACGCGACCGGCGACATCCCCGACTCGAAGGTGCGCTCCGTCTGCGTCACCCGCCCCGTGACCGTGACCAGCACGTTCTCCTGCGCGACCCGCGTCACGGTGATCATGTCCCCGGGGCTGACGCCGAGGACGAACGGCCACAGCGTCGGGTTGGAGGAGGCTTCCACGGTGATCGCAGAGAGCCTCAGCCTCGGCGCCGCGAACGTGGTAGCCAGGTAGTCCGCGAGGTCCATCAGCCCCGGCCCGGCGGTCAGCGGCGACGAGGAATCGCCCTGCAAATACCCGGTCTGCTGGTAGCTGATCGTCCCGTACTCGAGCTGCGACGCGGTTTCCTCCGCAGTCACCGAGGGGACGGTGATCGACTGGTCGTCTAGCTGGGTGAGCTGGATCTGGTTGACGATCCGGGTCGGGTCCCAGTCGAAAACCAGGTCCCCCTTGAACGGGATCTGGCCGCTGGCGACGTCCTGGCCGAGCGTCCAGACGACGGGCTGGTTCCAGGCGAACTGCTTGGCCAGGTGGTACATCTCCCCGGCGGGCGTGATGTAGAACACGGCCGGCACGAGGCTGGTGGTGATGTTGGCGACGTCCTGCGAGGCCGGGCTCCCGGAGATGTCCTGGCAGGACACGACCGCATCCACGGAGGTGCCGGTCTCCTGGAGGATCACCCGCCGGCCGGTCGCCTGCCCGGCCTGGAGCAGCCGCTCGATCCGGTCGGAGGAGGCTTCCCCGGCCATCGCCGTCGAGCCGGCGAGGTAGTGGGTGGCGATCCGCTGCTGGGACAGGATCCGGTCCCAGACCGCGACGTGGCCGGTGAACCCGGAATAGGCGCCGCCATTGAAGTTCGGGGCCGGATTCCCTGCAGACGCGACCCCGAGCATGGAGCACATCAGGTACGTGAAGTCCGCCGGGATCTGCGAGGGGAACGACCCGGAGACGGTGCTGACCCCGTTGTAGAACACGTTGTAGGCGCCCTGGGTGAGCGTGACGGCGAGATGGAACAGGACGCCGTCGCCGGGGAACCCGACGCTGACCCCGCCGGGCACGTCGTTCGCGGTGATCCAGTTGAAGTTAAGGCCGGCCGGCCCGGCGCCGGGGCCGGTGGTGACGCTGATGAACTGCTCGGTGCTGGCGCCGGCGAGGGACAGCAGGACGCCCTGCGCCGCCGACGTGGCGATGCCGTCGATCTCGAACCAGCCCTCGGCCGTGATCCCGCTGGCGATGGACGGGAAGCCGAGGTCAAGGCACTGCAGGCCGTAGCCCTGGTTGAAGGCGGTGCCGGCGGTGACGACCTGCCCCCACATGCCGGACTGCGACGAGGCGCGGAACGACCCGGAGGTGGTCAGCAGGAGGGTTCCCTGGGCGCCGAGGATCGGGTTCGCGGGCTGCCCGCCGAACGCCTCCGTCGCGCCGCCGGCGCCGTACTTGGAGCGCACCAGGACCAGCGGGTTCGTGTTGCCGACCGCCTGGTTCGCCGCCGAGGACGACCCCGCAGGGTCGGTGCACGGCCAGTACCAGCCGGGATCATCATTCTGGATCTCGTCGATCAGGATGGGCTGGGGGACGTAGTTGACGCCGGCCCAGGCGTCCACGATCGTCGCCTCGACCTTGCCGCGCAGCAGCTCATCCCAGGACTGGGGCAGGCGCTCGGTGAACCCGGAGAACGGGATGTACCAGGGGCTCACGTTCGGCGGGCCCGCCGGATCCGGGGCGAACGGCGCGAGGGTCGAGACGGTGGCGTTGTCCTGCGCGGTCCACGAGATGGCGGGCGGGATGAACAGGTAGCCGGGGCTGCCGGAGGAGAACACGGCAGCGGCGTAGAACGTCACCGTCGATGCCGGGGTGCCCGTGGCGGCGATGACCAGCTCGATCAGGCCCGTGTTCGCCGGCGCCGTCCCGGAGACGGTGGCCAGCGCGGCGGCGAGCCCGGTCACGCTGGAGGACGACACCGCGGAGATGAACGTGCCGCCGGACTGCCGGAAGTTCATCGTCAGGTGGCAGCCGGAGGCGTAGTACGGCGAGCACGACAGCCACGCCGACGCCGAGTAAACGGTCCCGGCAGCGGCGGGGTAGATGTTCCCGGTGCTGATCCGCGGCGCGGCAGTGGAGCCGTTGCCGTGGAACGACACCTGCCACGCGCCGCCCGGCCACGCCGTCCGCAGCCGGTACGGCGTCCCCGCCGTGATCCCCGCGAAATTGCCCGTCCCCGGCGGCAGGAGCGCCCCGTCGGGGTTGTCGAGCAGCAGCGTGCCCTCGCCCGTGGACAGGGTCGCAAGCTCGTACTGGCGGCCCTGGGTGACGGACATCTTCAGGTACCGCGCCGTCGTCGCGACCCAGGCCAGCGTGTCCGGCGGCGACCCTATCCCGGAGCCGGGCGCCATCTCCGCGATGGTCACCGGCCAGTACCGGGACGGCTGGCCCGGCTTCTGCGCCGACACCAGGACCCCGCCGAGGACCCCGGACAGATCCTGGCCGGAGGAACTGGAGTACCCCGCCGACGACGACGAGGAAGTGACCTGCCACGCGGGGGTCTGCTTGAGGTCGGAGGTGAGGTCCGTGCCGTTCGTCGCGGTGAGGGTCGGCAGGGACGTCCAGCCGGCGCCGGACCGGCTGATCGTGTCAGTGATCACGTCGGAGGAGCAGGCGGTGATCAGGAACGCCGGCCCCGAAGGCGCCCCGAGGGTCAGGCCGGGCAGCGACAGCGCCGAGTTCACGTACGCCGTGTCGATCCCGGTCAGGGTGTACCAGGGCTGCATCCCGGCAACGTCCAGCACCGTGCACGCCACGGACAGGTAGAAATCCGTGGGCGCGATGTAAACGGTCGAGCAGGCCCTCGCGGCGGGAGCCACCCAGACCGCGGTACGGGTCACCCCGGAGCCGCTGGAGGTCCCGGCGGGGTTGCCGAGCGGGTCCCACCAGTTGTGGCCCGGCGTCCCGGTAAGGCCCAGGGCGTCGTCTCCCACGGACCAGGTGACCGGCGGGGTGCCGGGTGCCTGCCGCCACGAGATGATCGCGAACAGCCAGTCCCCGGTGAAGTTACTGACGGGTACGGGCAGGGAGAGAGTGCCCGGATCGGGGATGCCGGCGGCGGTGAGCGGGAAAGCGAACGACGCGGACCCGGCCACGCTGACCGTGAGCGCCGCGGATGCCCCTGCGGTGACCGACCCGCCCGGCGCCGCCAGGGTCAGGGCAGCCGTGGCCCCCGCGACCGTGGCCCCGGCACTCACCGAGCCTGCCGGGGCCGCGAAGGTGAGGCCCGCGACCTGCCCGGCGACGCTGATCCCGGTGACGACCGACCCGGCGGGAGCCGCGAAGGTGAGGCCGGCGACGGCGCCCGCGACGGTTGCCCCGGCGCTGACCGACCCGGCGGGAGCAGCGAGGGCGAGGGCCGAGACGGCGCCGGTTACCCCGGTGCCCCAGGTCAGCTGAACCTGGCCCGCGAACCCGGCGCCGTTCGTGGTGCTCGTGTAGCCGGCCCCGCCGCCGCCGCCGCCCGGCCCCGATGCGGGCGCCGAACCGGGACCGCCGGCGCTGCCTCCGCCGCCGCCCGGGCCGCCGCCGGTGACCGCCGTGGCCCCGGACCCGCCCGTGACAGTGGAGCCGTTAGACCCGGTATTGCCCCCGGCAGCCGTGCCTCCGGAACCGCCGCCGCCGCCGCCGCCCGTGGTCCCGTTCGTGCCGCCGGCGCCGCCCGCGAAGGCAGCCGTGTTCGATCCTGCCGCCCCGCCCGCGCCGCCGGTCCCGTCCGCCGCCGAGACCACGCCGTGGTTAGCGGTGACCGTTACAGCGTCGCCGGCGAAAACCGAGCTCGTGCCCGAGGCGTTCGCCGCCCCGCCGGCGCCGATCGTGAACGGGTAGGAGCCGGCTGCCGTGACGGCTAGTGAGGGCTCGCCCGCATAGGCACCGCCGCCGCCGCCCGCCCCGCCCGAGGTGCCGGCCTGGAAACCCCCGGCGCCGCCGCCCCAGCATTCCGCGTGAATCGCCGTGATCCCCGCCGGGACCACGAACGCCCAGGCGGTGTCAGCGGAGGTGAACAGGGCAGGCGAGAGGATCGTGACCGTGATGATGACCCGGCCCGGCTTGCCCGCGCCGCCCGCCACGCTGGCATCCCCGCCGCCGCCGCCCGCCCCGCCGGGACCCGACGCGGGCGCATTCCCGGCAGCCGTGCTGGTGCCGCCCGCGCCGCCCGGGCCGCCGCCGGTGACCGCCGTGCCGCCCGCGCCGCCCGTCGAGGACGACGAAGCCGCGCCCGCGTTCCCCGCCGACCCCGAGCCGCCTGAGCCGCCGCCGCCGCCGCCGCCATCGGACTTCCCGCCGTGACCGCCGCCCGCGCCGCCGTTATTGTGCGTCGTGTTAGATGACCCGGTGCCGCCCGCCCCGCCCCCGGAGCCGCTGGAGGTTCCCCCGGTGCCGCCGTGGGCGACGACGGACGTGGCCGCGAACGTCGAGTTCCCGCCAGCGCCTCCCGTGCCGCCGGCGGTCGCCCCCGCAGTCCCCGCCGCGCCGACGACAACCGTGTACGACGAGCCCGCCGTGACGGATTGCGCAGGCTCGGCCGCGTACTCGCCGCCGCCGCCGCCGGAACCCGCAGCTGACCCCGACGACCCGCCGGCGCCGCCCGCGCCGCCCGCGACGCACTCCACCTGCGCAGCCGTAACCCCCGCAGGGCACACCCACGTATACGTCCCGGCGACCGCCTGCGTCCAGGTGAAGGTGGCCACTACTACTCGTCCAGCCGGTCAGGCCACACCGGCGGTATCCCGGTTGCCTCGTACCTGATCTTCCGCTCGGCGCAGCAGTCCGGCTTGTGGTGGATGTCCACCCGGAGCCCGTGCGCTACCCCCCGGTCAGTGAACGGCTGGAACATCACCGAATGGCAGTCATCGCACCAGAACCGCAGGTAGCCGTCGCCGTGGAGTTCGCAGCCCAGGCAGGTGACCCGCCCCAGGATCCAGGCCAGATCGCGTTCCGGACGGGGTTCGGCCTGCTCCGGGAACGGCTCCCCGAGCCGGTACAGGTGCGCCAGGAGCGCGGTCGGCACGTGCGGGGCGCAGGCGTCCAGGAGTTCCCTCGCGGCGGCATCCACCGGATTACGATGCCGTTGCCGTGAGAAGTCCTGACCCGTTTATTGTCAGCGTAAATGTCGAGGATGTGACGGTGACCGCGCCGCCGAAATCCCAGAAGCAGATCAGCTGATAGGTGGACGCGGTGCTCTCGTAGTAGATCGCCTGGTTGGCCGTGAACGTCGCGCTGGTCCACTGCGGGTTGGAGGCGCTCGTCCAGGTCGCGACAGTGTTGTTCGAACCTCCCGCCGTGAAAGTCGGCGAGGATACGGCCACGCCTCCCGCCGTGTAGCCGGTCCCGGTGATCTCCGCGGCGACGTTGCTGGTCCAGTCGGTAAACAGCTTCGCCGTCGAGACACCCGACGTGCTCAGCCCGATCGGCCCGGCGGCGTCGGACAGCGCGACCTTGTACGTGCCGCCGGTAAGAGCGATGTCGCCGACGCCGAGCCCGATGGCGAACTGGGGGAAGACGTGCGGGGTCAGGGCCATCTGCGGGGGTCCTCTCGCGTCAGCCACGGGAGAAGGACCCGCGCGCCGGTAACAGGGGAAGGGAAAGGCGGTGCGGGGGATCCGCGCTAGTGCAGGCGACCCGGGATGTAAGTCATCGTTGACCCGTTTCTCCGCGTCTTCCGCAGCCCGGCGCCCTGAGCGGCGCGGGCAAGCTGCTGATCAGAGAGCACTGACCCGGCGATGTGCTGGTGGACGATCATCACCGAGTTGCCGGTGCCGGGCTGCCCCCCGGTGAAGTGGCGCCCCCCCGAGCCGGGGACCGATCCGCTGGTCACCAGGTCCGTGGTCAGGGTCTTCGTCGCCGGGTGCCAGTTGTTCCACTGGGCCTGGAGCTTCGCCAGCGCGGCGGCCTGCTTGTACGTGTCGCCGGTCGCCCACATGATGTCCTTGATGAGCGTCTGCAGCGCCCTGTGGCCGCTGAGCGTGCCGGACGTGCCGTCGCGGATTTTCTGGTCGTAGGTCACCAGTGCCTGCGACACCCCGGACACTTTCAGCCGGGCCTCGGCCATCATGTTGTTGAGGTCGGCGGACAGCACGTTCCCGAGCTGCTGGGCGACCTGCGCCATGTTGCCCATCTTGATCGTCGCCCCGTTGATGTCCTTCCCGGTCTGGGAAGTCGAAGCCCCGGCGTCCTTGATGGCCTTGGACAGCTGGCCCCACGTCTTCACGGCCGGGTCGGCCTGCTGGACGAGCCCGAGAATCTCGGCCTGCGCCGCCTTGCTCTTGGCGGCGAGCGGGATCAGCGGCCTGACCATGCCGAGGATGGCCTGCGTGAACTTCGCCCCGGAGATCGCGCCCTCCGCGCCGGCGGTCCGCAGCCAGTCGGTCACCTGCGGGATGGTGGACCCGACCACCTGGTCGAAGTTCGTCCACGCCGACGCGCCCCTGGCCGTGTAATGGGTCAGGGCATCCGCGAACTGCTTCGTGCTCAGCGTCATGCTGCCCGTCGAGGTGGCCAGGTTATTGCTCGTCGTGCCCGCGACCTGGCCGATGTTCTTCATGGAGGTCACGAACCCGGCGAGGCCGGAAGTTCCCCCGGTGAGGTTCTGCATGAACTCGTCCCACGCCTGGTTCAGCGCGGACACCTTCGTCGCGGCGAGCCCGGACTGGATCGCAAGCGCCGTCATGTCGGAGCCGACGACGCCCATCGGCTGGCCCATCGACCGGTAGCCCTGCACCAGGGAGGCGATCTTGATCTGCGCCATCGCCCACGCCTGCTTGCTCATGGTCGCGTTCAGCTTCACCCCGGCGGTCGTGGCGAGCGCCATCGCGCCAAGGAGAGTCGTGTGGTAGGTGCCTGCGAGGTCCCCGGCGTGCCGCCCGACCGTGACGAACTGCCTGTCCATGCTCTGCTGCGCGGCGGTGAAGGTATTCGCGGTCTGCGTGTCCATGGCCAGCGCGGCGCCCACGGACCGCAGGTTGGTGCTGTACTGCCCCGCCGCGTGCCCGGCCGCCAGCACCCCATTCAGCCTGCTGACGGAACTCTGTGCCGCCTGCGCCTTCTCGTGCAGGACCCCCATGTTGGCGGCCAGCACGTTGAGCACCTGGAAGTTGGATGCCTTGTTGGCGATACCCTGCAAGGACGCCGCGAAGTCCTGCGCGGCCGTCTTCGCCGTGACGGCCTTGTAGATCAGGAACCCCATCGCCGCGGTAACGGCGGTAATCCCCAGCGCCGCCCCCACGGACATGCCGGCGATGCCTTCCTCAAGATCCTGCCCGAACATGAGCACGCTCTGGCCGGCGGCGTTGATCTTCCCGTCGAAGGGCCCGATGGTCATGATGAAATCGCCGAGCTTCTGGATTCCGGCGGCGAGGGCCAGCGGCAGCGCGCGGAAGATGTTCATGAAGACGCCGCTGGCCCGCTCAAGGCTGAAGAACCCGCCCGACAGTGCCGTGGTGGAGAACCCGAGCTTCCCCAGGACCGTGACCGCCAGGCCGCCCCAGCGATTGAACTCCTCGAACGCCATCGCGCCCATGATCACGTAGCGGGGCAGCTTCGAGATGGCAAGGATCACCCGCGACACGGCATCGAGGAACAGCAGCAGCCCCTCCGCGAGCCCCGGCATGTCGGACGCGAAATTCAGCAGGGCATGCCCGATGTTGCCGAAGATCTGCCCGAACATGACCAGATCGGGAACCGCGTCTGACAGCAGCCCCGTCAGCTTCGCCCCGGCCCCTCCTGCCGCCGAGAAGTCATAGACAAGTTTCGCCGCGAAGCCGTCGAAGATCCGCCCGACCCGCACGCCTACCTGCGCTAGCCCGGTGAACCGCTCCCTGATGATGAGCACGGCCGAGCCGAGCGCCTGGTACACGTTCGGGTTAGCGGCATTCTGGGCTTTCTGCAGGGCATCCCCGAGGCCGACCGCCTGCCCGGCCGTGACATGGAACATCTTCGACGTGGCCTCAGTGGCCGTGTAGACGGCCGTCATGTGCTGCTCCACGTTCTGCGCGCCCTGGGCCCATGCGGCAGCCCAGGCCCCGGCGGCGACCGTGGCGGGGATGGCGACGGCGAGGAACTCGGTGGTCCCGGCGATCAGCCAGTGGATCGCGTTCCCGGTCAGGCGGATGCCGGTGCCGAACAGGCGCATGCCCGCGCCCGCCACTGCGGCCCGCCCCCCGGCAGCATCCGATGCCTTCCCCAGCGCGGCGGCGGCAGCAGCAGCCGTGATGAATGAGGTCCGCAGGTCATTGACCCGGCCTGCCAGGGTGTTAACGGCGATCGTGTTCTCCGCGACGGCAGTCCGCAGGTCGTTCATCTCGGAGACGAGCCGGGAATCCGCCAGCGCCGCCTCGCCCACGGCGTTCCGCAGGTCGTTCATTTCCCGCGCCGCCGCGCCCGCTGAGAGGGACACGTCATCGAGGACGTCATCGAGGCGTACGCAGGACTCCATCAGGGCGTCATTGGCCTTCTCGGCCAGCAGGGCAGCCGTCCGCATGTCTTTCACCGGGCCGAGGTACCGGTTTGCGTCCGCGATGAATGTTGCCAGGACCGGTTCGAGATAATCGGCCATAACGCCCTAAACCACCGCTCGCAGCGCGGCCCCGAAACCCTCGGCCGCAGCCTCCGTCAGCGTCCCGTCACCCGCGAGCAGGTCAAGCGTCGGCTTGAGGTACGGCCGGGGCGGCAGTGCATGCCCCGTGCTGTGATGCCAGATTCCCGGCGGCTGCATCCAGTGCATCTCCGGGTGGCCGGACATCCAGCCCCCGAGTTCCTGGATCCGCCCGTACCGGGTAGTCGGGCCAGACCGGGACCGCCACGTCTCCGGGGCTATCTCGATCGCCGCGTCATTCAGCATCGACCCCGCCAGCGCCCCGGAGATAGCCGCCGGGGGCGTCCCGGGCTGCGAGGGGGTCTGCGTCGAGAAGGCGTGACTGCGGGCCAGCAGGACGCTCTGCACGGCCGGCCTGAAGGCGTCCGCCATGTTGTTCGCGGCCATTTCCGCGCCGGGGTTAGCGGCCCCCTCCAGGCGGCCGATCGCCGCGACATGCTCCGCGAAGGTGGCTATGCGCTCACCGCCTCAGCGTGGGAGAATGAGCGGGTGACCACCATGGCTGACCTCGAACTCGGCTACGCCCGGCTGAGTGCCGTCCTCGGGCCGTGTGCTCACGCAGGCGCCGTGCCGGTTAACATCGCCAGCGGCGAGACCGTCGCGTGGCTGTGCCCCGGCTGCGACCGGCAGCTACCCGCAGGATGGGACGAGCGCGTGGCCCGCTAGCGCTTGTTTCCCGGCCGGTCAGGGTCCTGCATCGCCGCCAGCGCTTCCCAGAGCGTCGGCAGGTAGCGCCAGTGCCGCAGCGGGATAGACCGGATCACGTCAGGAGTCCAGTTCTGGTTCCTCGCATACAGGGCGATGCACCGCACGTCCCACTCGTCCAGGTCGGACGGCAGCGGTCCTTCCTTGCCCTGGAGGAGCGCTAGGAGGCGGTATCTGTCTCTCCAGCGCTCTGGTCGTTTGGGTCGTTCGCCAGCTCCTCCATGTGCGGCTTGATCGCGGCACGGAGCGGGCGCAGCTGCGACAGTTTCAGCGCCCTGATATTCAGCACGTTAATCGGCTGCGGCAGGGACCAGGACGTGATGACGCGGGCCAGCATCGCGTACTCCATCAGCGTCGTCCCGGCCGCCGTGGCGGTGAAGCCCTCGGATTTCTCCCCGCCGTCATCCTCCCCGGCGCCCCTGATCTTGACCGCTGACCGGACCTTCACCTCGTCCTCGCCGGTCAGGCTGTCCGGGTCCTTGAGTTCGGCCGACTGCCCGTCAGGGAGTTCTACGTGTGCCACATGCGTCTCCAGTTGTCCGGTTTGTCTTAGAATGTGGGCAGGTTGTTGACCAGAGTCACCTGTATTGGGCTGAATCCAGCACTATTGCCCGTATTCGTCGTGTTGGCGATCAGCTCAGCCGTGTTGTTGAAACCCAGCAAAGCCTTACTCGGCTCGATGACGCTGGTCTCGAAGGCTGTTACCTGGCTGTCGATCTGGAGCTTGACCAGGTTCGTGCTGGCCAGCCCGTTGGTCGCGATCACCTGCGTCTGCGGCTGGTTGTTGTTCAGAAGTTCCAGCAATTCGTAGTCGCCGGCGTTGTACGGCGATGACTGGGATGCCTGGATTGCGGCCGGGGCAAAGTTGACCTTGGTTGCCGCCGAAAGCTTGCCTCGCCCTATTACGTACGGATTTTGGCTGCCATCCGCCGTAAAATATGGTTCCACCACTCTTGTGATGGTGTACTCCCACTCGCCCACGTTATACACCGGCGAGCCTGCCACCGTTCCGCCGATGCCCACCTGCGAGTTCCACGCCGGCTGCTGTGCCACCGTGGACACGTTGACGGTCGGTGCGGTGCCGGGGATCGAGTTGGCGAACCCCATGGCCTTCCCGGACCACATGAGGATGCCCTCGGCGTTGCCCGTCAATGTGATCTCCGAGAAACAGCTCATCGGATACCAACGGGAAAAGACGCTATTGATATAATTAGCGTCGGTGAGAGTGTGGGTGGGCGGCTGGCAGTTCCCGGTCCCGTTCAGCTCACTGAACACATGGGCGTAAGGCCCCGTGACCTGCGTGATGGCAGCGGCGTTGGCGTGCGCCAGCCGCGTCGGCGTGGTCGTCGCGATCGTGGCCGTCGTGGAGGTCGCCCCGGTGATCTGGACGACCTCGGCCGTGGTCGTGGTGCCGAGTTGCACGAACCCGGCGCTGAACCCACTGCCCGCCGTAATGGTGATGGCCCCGGTCGTGCCGGCGGGGTAGCCCGGCCCGTTGTTGACCGTGGTCGTGATCGTCCCGGACGGGGTGCCCTGCGCCGTGTAGTCCCCGAGGACATTGAGGAGCATGTGCCCGATCGTGTCCCCGTAAACGGGGGATGCGTCGATCGTGATGTCCGCGACGTAGACACCCTGCGTGTATCCGTAGACGGCGGCCATCGAGGACCGCAGCGACTCATCCAGCAGCCCCGTGACCTTGTCCTCGGGGACGAAGCCCTTGACGGGGATCGTGTAGGCGGCGTTGACGCCCGTGCCGGGAGTGGCCTCCTTGGCGATCCCGAGGGACCGCCGCTCGGAGGGGTAGATGGCGCTGGGAACGGTGAGTGCCATGCCTCAGCCCTCCGCCTTCTCTGCGGCACCAGCCGCTGCCGGGACCGCCGCGGGAGCCGCAGGCGGGGCCTTCGCGGGCGCGGGCGCTGAGGCTGCCGCAGGGGCTTCTGCGGGCTTCCACCACCACGCGGGACCAGGGGGTTCCTTGTAGCCCTCAAGCCCGCCGCCGAAGTCGTAGGACTCGCCGGGGCGCAGCACGAGGGTGCCGGGCTCCCCGTCGAGGGCACGCAAGTGCGGGAAGACCTGTTCCTGCGGGCCTACGTAGGTCTGAAGGGCCATGCACCTCCGGGACGAGGATGGTGGGACGATGGAACGATGAGCGACTGGATAGCGCCCGAGGACGGCTGGTACGAGGTCGGCTGCGGCGAGCCGCGCAAACTCAGCGACGAGAAAACGGCGGCCATGATGCGCGGGGAAGAAGCATCCGGGGACGTGGCATGGTTCCTTGCTGGCGAGAAAGGCAGCGCCGTCGTGCTGGACACGGTGCCGTACGAGGGCTACGGCTCAGTAGCGCCCTGAGCGGGCAGATTCCCTCTCGGCGCGTTCTTCAAGGATCTTCATGAGTTCCGTGTCGCCGCGCTGCTGCGCCCGGACGTACATTGCATCGACGGAATCCATGACAACTCTCTGGCCGTCGATCTCCACGACGCCGAACCTGAAGCTCATGCCTGGAACGATTCCCCGACTCTCGCCGCGATCCGCGCGTCGTACCTCAAAATGCGCTGGTCAGCGTTCACGCCCCTGGGGATGGCAATGTCGTAGGTGAGCCGCTCCCCGGTGGCGAACACCTGGGAGTACCGCCCTGTTACCGGGTCCGTCAGCATCACCGGGTCCTGGCAGGTCCGCAGTACGTCCATGACCGCATCGACTATCACCGGGAAGGAGAAGTCCGGGGTCGGGTCGCTGTCGTCATCGAACCAGTTGATCCACACGTCGATGGAGTGCCAGACCTGCTTCCACCCTGACTGGGTGGTGCCCACGCTCGGGACCCCGGCGCGGGGCAGGGACTCGCGGGCCTCCGAGCCTGCGGACGGCCAGACGTAGACGTGCGGGTCGAGCTGGTCCTCTTCCGGGTTCGGCGGGGTGACGAACACCGCGAGCGGCGTGTTGTTGCCGGGGATCGGCATCCCGTTCAGGATGCTGTAGACCCAGGTCTGGGCTGTGAGGATGGGCACCGGGCTACCAGATCCTCTTGAAGTCGCGCACCATCAGCTTCGCGGCCTTCATGAGCGCGTCCGCCCCGCTGCCGGTGCTGATCCCGGCAGGCGAGATCGTCTGCGGGGTGGTCGCCGTGGCGCCCCTGGTGAGGGCCTGGGCGACGCCGAACAGGATGGCGGCCCACTGAAGGGTTGAGGCCATCCCGCTGAATATGATCCCCTGCGAGTGCGGCCACGTCAGGGCCGGGGTGATCGTCAGCGTCCCCGGCCCGGTCGTCGCCGATGCCAGCGTGACGGTGGCCGTCTCCTGCTGCCCCCCGCCGCCCGGATCGTAGATGACCCCGGCCGCTCCCTGGGTGCTTCCCGCCGGCGGTCCCCAGCCAGTGCAGTCATCTACCTGGATCGTGGTTGCCCCGGCGATGGAGGCAGTCGTGAGGGAGCAGTGGGGCCACCCGTTCACGTAGGTCGTCTGGAGGAAGTAGCCCCCGCGGCCGTTCCAGGTGCTGACGTAGCCGCCGCCGAGGGTGACGGACTGCCCCCACTCGCCCGCGTCGGCGGGAACCGATGTGCCGTAAACGGACAAGGGAGGCGAATCGACCACATACATATTGGCCGGGATCGTCGTCCACTGGAGCGGCGGGATAGCGGGAGCGCACTGGCCGCCGAGGATGGAGAGGATCGGGCTGCGGGCCAGGATGATGGCCGCGTTCCCGATGCTGTCGATCTGGAACCGGGTAGTGCCGGGGCCTTTCAGCTGCTCCGTGGTGACCGTGGCGCGGAGAATCTGGTTGGCCGCCGAATCGACCATGTTTGTCGCGCGCTGGCACAGGTTGTACTGCTCGCTGAGTTGCTCAGCGGGGGTCGCCTGCCGGTTCGGGATAGTGCTCCATGAGACCGGGTAAAATGCCTGTCGCGGCAGAAGTCAGGATAGCTGGGTTGATATAGGGCGTTGGCGTCTGATACGGGGCGGGCATTTTGACATCACCTCCCCGCGAGCATCCGGGCGCTCTCGGCGCGATGGTGGCAGGCTGAGGGAATGACTCCCGCAAGAGGACCAGGACCGGCGGATGACTGGCCGGCCATCATTTACGTGAGCGTGGAAGTACCCGACCCCGCCGAGCCCGGCTCGCTGATGAAGGCCGAGATCCGCGTCACCGCCGAGCGCTTCGTCCGCATCGGGGAGGACGGGATCAGGCAGGTATGGACCGCGCTCATCGATGCGGTAGCTGCCGTGGCAGGCTGAGTGGATGCCGATCCTGAGAAAACCCGGGCCGCTGAGGCTGCCCCCGGACTACCCCGGCGCGGACCTGCCGGAAGCGCTGGAGCCCTACCTGTGGCTGGACATGATCACGCCGGTCTGGCTAGGCGCGGCCCGCGCGGGAAAGGCCCCGCTGGGCTGGCTGGAAATCAGGGGCTACGTGAAACCCTTTCCCGGCGCGGACCTGCCGTTGCCCGATGACCAGGAAGCCATCTGGGACCGGGCGCGCTCGGTGCGGTCAACCCTGTCCAGGCGCGCGGAGACGGCCATCATCGCCGCCGAGGATCGCGGCTACCGGCATGAGCGGCACCCGGAGTTCACGATCACCGGGGAGATACGGCGCGACCGGGATAGCGGGCTGGATATCCCGATCGCCAGGGCTGAGCTGCGGCTCTGGCTGGTGCCGCGATGAGCGAGGACACCCGAGCCCAGGACTCCGCCGAGCACATGGATGACCCGGCGTGGGGAGTCTGCGGTAGGTGCATGGAGCTAGGCCCCTGGATGCCGTTCTTCCAGGGCTACCGGTGCCCTTCGTGCGTGCGGTGGTACCAGGAGGAGATCAAGGCGGGGCGGTGGCCGTTCACGCCTGCCGTGGACGGTAGTGGCAGGCTGAGGGCATGAGCAAACCTGGGGAGATAGCCGAGACCAGCATCCTGGACGTGGAGGAGGGCGACATCATCCGCGTGACGGGATGCGCCTGGACTGGCGATGTCCGCGTGACCAGCGTGATCCCGGACGGCAAGCACTCGGTGACGATCGAGACGGAGCCCGTGCGCTAGCCCCGGCTGATCACCCGCAGGCCGAGCCGCCGCGCGCAGGCTGAGCAGACATCCCGGGCCGCGTCGGCATCCCACCTGGCGTGCCGTTCGCAGATCGCGTAGCCGCACTCAGCGCACTGGGCTACGGGCTGGGCGGCGCGGGCCTGACTTCCCCTGCGCCGCCCCCCGCAACGTCCGCACAGTCCGCCGCGTGCCATGAACCTCGCTAGGCCCGGTCAGGGTCGCGCTCGGCGTGCGCCGGCCAGTGCCAGGAACCCCCCGTGAGCTGGCCAGCCACACACGGAGCATCGCCCTTGCCGAACGGGACACCCCGGTTGAAGAACTGGCCGGTCGGGTTGAGCACGCACAGGCCGACCTCACCCCGGCGATGCTCCTCGGCGCTACCCGGCTCGAACTCCAGCGTCTCGGTGACGATGGCGGCGCGGCATTCCTGGCCGTACTCGCCACCCGGCGTGCCGTAGCTGACGTAGTGGACGATGCGGCCGACACCGGGCTTCGGCTCGCTCATGGCGCAATCAGCGACGAGAGGGACGCGCGCAGCCGGTGCCAGCGGGAGCGCCGCAACCCCCACGGGTTGTCCCCGAGAATGCGGCGCCCTTCCTCGATGCTCACGAGGCCGGAGCCGATCGTAGCGGCGAGCTGGCGGCTCAGCCGGCGGCGGAACGGATGCCAAGTCACGCCGCCACCTTCGCGCCCTTGATACGGCCGATCAGGGCAGCCCTGTCACCGTCCGCCGGCAGTCCCAGCCGCCTCGCCTCGGCGCGCAGGTCGTCAGCGCGCCAGTCCTTCAAGGGCTTCACCCGTCCGGCAGCCTTCGGGGCCGTGGCGGGCCTCTGCGGGCCGCTCAGCGCCGCCTGGGACGCATCAGGGACAACGGCACCGGGGAGGGAGCCCATCGGGGAGCCGCATTCCCCGCAGAACTTCACGCCCGCCGTGTTCGGGTGGCCCGCAGTGCAGGAGACTGACTGCGCCTGCGCGAGCCCCAGGAGGGGCGCCAGGGCCGCCGCGAGGGCCGGGCCGAGGGCTCCCGCCAGGTTGCCGGGGAGGTTCCCGAGGGCTTTCTCCTGCTCGGCGGAGGCGTTCTTCTCGCGGCGCTCGCGCTCGATCTGCTCGTCGTAGGTCTCGGGAAGTTCGTTGATGGTGCCCGACCACAAGGGGTCGTGACGCAGGTGGTCCTCGCACTGAGGGCAGGTCAGTGCCCAGAGCTTGACGGGTGCACCGTTCTCAACGGGTCGGCTATGCAGAACCGAGCAGCCTCCGTGAGCCGGGCCGAGGACAACCGCGTCCAAACTGGAGGCGGCATAAACTGTCATGGCATTCCTTTCGGTGGTGGTGGGATTACTCGGGCTCAGTAGGCCGGCCGCACCTAGGGCAGAAATCGCTCCAGACCTGCCACGTCCGCCGGCAAGAGGCGCACACCCGTCCGCCCTTGGTGCCGATCACGGTCCCCGGATCCACGGTGATCATCCCGATGGATGTATGAGCGGACTTGCGGAGGCGGTCAGCGTGCTCGTCGGAGATGGTCACCGACGAGCCCTGCCTGACCTCGGGTGACTTGGTGCCGTCAGCGGAAGTGAATCCGATGCAGCCAGGGGGCAGATTTACGCGCTTGCTCAAGTCCCGTTTCCCCCGTTCAGCAGTCCCCGGATGATTTCCGCGTCCGCCTGGATCTGGCCGTAGTGGGCGCCGAAGTCGCCGGCCATGCCCTCGGGGCCGAGGAGCGCCCGTCCCTCGCGGTAGGTCTGGTCCCCGTGACCGCCTGTCATTCCGCCAAGTCCAGAGCCGTTCACCGACTCTTCGCCCCTTCGGTTTTTCCTGCCGCATTGCCCTTCGCCCCGATTGCATGCGCATTGGCAGATGCGAGGCTTGCGGTAGGTCCTGTTGAAGGCCTGCTCCGACGCGGTCGCCCAGCGGCAGTTACCCGGCTCGTAATCGCCGTCGTTGTCGATGCGGTCAAGGGAGTATTCCGGCCCCGGATGCGGACCCATGTCTGCATAGAACTGCTCAAACGAGTTGCGCCACTGCGGGCACACCGTGATGCCCCGGCCGCCGTAGTCGGGCCAGCTCGCGGTATTCGGATTGAAGCACCGCGTCTTCATGGCCCGCCAGGCCACATGTTCCGGGGATTTGGTCATGCCGTGAGTGGTGCTATTGCTTCTCTCCCGGGAAATGCAACCGCATGACCTGGTGTGGCCGTCGCGAAGGCAGCCTCTCTGGATGATGCAGATGTTGCCGCAGGAACACTGGCAGACCCACTGGATCTGACGTCGCCCCTTTGAGCCGACCCCATCGGGCGCCCGGAACAGGACAGTGAGCCGTCCGTAGACATGGCCGGTTAGATCAATAACACTAGACATGTTGACCTGCCTTCTACAGGTTGACCATGACCCCCGGGCGGTGGCTGCCGTCGCGGGGGTTCTGTACGTACATTCTAGCGGAAAGGCCCGCTTGACCAGCGCTTTCAGCGGGATTCCTTTCCTCTTTCTCAGGTGATGTAGTTGGTCCGCCCGGTCCGCTTGTGATCCCAGTAATGGACCGCGACGGCACCGGGAGGGGGGATCCACGAGGGCGTCAGCAGCCCCAGTTCGGTGGAGTGCACCGGGTTGAACGTCTCGCGGGGGAAGGCGTGCAGGACGCCGGGATGGGCTGTCATCGCCTCGCCCATCAGCGCGTTGCCGGTCGCGTCGGGGATGATGCCGTTGCCCTCCGCCTTCATCCGCCAGTAGCGCTGCGGCAGCAGCTCGGTGACCACGGACTCCCAGAACGGGTGGCCGGCCGGGCCGCCGAACGCGGCGTTGACTACCCCGCGCCATTCCTCATCGCTCTCCCAGGACGCCCATGGCCGGGTGGCAATGACATCGCCGAGGAGGGACAGGGGGCGCAGCGGCTGGATGTCGCAGTTCACGTAGGTGCCGCCGAACCTGCGCACCAGGTCGTAGGCGATCACGTCGGCGAGCGCGACCGCCATCTCGATCGAGCCGCCTTTGGTGCAGCGGCCCCGGATGTCCTCCAGCACGCCGTCATTGGCGAGGTCTTCCGGCAGGTTGTGCCAGCTCCACTCGATGACCTTCGCGCCGGGGTTAAGCTCCTGCCACCTCTTGCCGAAGCCGCGGAACGGCGCCGGCATGGGGCGGGGGCCGAGCCACATCCGGTGGATCAGCACCCGGCCGCCTCCCGGTAATGCGTGACCGTCCGGGCGAGCCCGTCCTCGAGCGGGACGCAGCCGGGCAGGCCCGCGCTGGCGAGGACGACGCTGCCGGGGGTCTCGCCTGGCCGCATCGGCAGGAAGCCCACCTTGCCCGCGACCCCGGTCTGGCGTTCCACCTCGGCGCGGGTCATCTCCGCGATCTGCGCCACGGTCGTCGCCCGCCCGGTGCCCGCCTCCAGTGGCTCATCCGGCACGCACCCGGCCGCGAGGCCCTCCAGTGCGGTGACGAGCGCGGCGGCGACATCGGTGACGTACACCATGTCCATCACCTGGGAGCCGTCGCCGTAGACCTCGATGGCCTCGCCGTGCAGTGCCCGCATGATGAACGACGGGATGATCTTCCGCACCCTCGACGTGCCGTAAGGCGCCGCGACGGACTGGCCCGGCCCGTAGGCGTTGAAGGCCCGCACCGACGCGACGGGCAGGCCCCGGTACCGCCGGTACATCCCGCAGAACCTCTCCACGGTGCTCTTGGTGACCGAGTAGGTGCTGTACTCGAACCAGTTCCCCACCGCGATGTTCACCAGCGGCACCCCGTACTGCGCGCATGCCTCGGCCACGTTCAGGCCGCCGAGGATGTTGACCTCCGCCGCCGGCCGCGGGTTGCTGATCGTCTCCGCCGTCCCGAGCACCCCGGCGAGGTGGATGACGCCCTCGCAGTGCGCGACCGCCTCCGTGACCGCCGTCGCGTCCCGGACATCGCCGAGGATCACGTCATGCCCGCAGTTGCGGTCCCGCCGCCGGTCGAGCACCAGCGGCGAATGGCCGGCCGCCGTCAGCGCGTCACAGGCGTGGCGGCCGATGAAGCCCCCGCCCCCAGTTACGAGAACCCTCATGTGCTCGCCCCGTCCCGTCTCCAGTCCGGCAGCCTCCGCATGATCTCCTCGTCACCCAGACCCCGGCACGCAGCGCAGATCTCAACGTGGCGGCCCGGCAGCAGGATCCCGCCCGGCCAGTGCCGCTCAAGCAGGGCGAACGCATGGCATGCCTGGCAGCGTCCCGGCTCCCGGACGGCGACAGGGTGATCAGCGGCGACCGTGGTAACGGGCGCGTGTTCCTCGGGCAGGTGCCGCAATCCCGGCTTGGCGCTGTCCTCCTTGAGCAGGTGGACCTCGGGTTCGCGCTCACTCACGCCGTGATCCTCCGCTCAAGCTCGGCGAGCGCGGGAGCCCAGTGCTCTTTCAGCACCCGGTCAGCGTCGTACTGCGCGGCGAACGGGACGCACTTAGCCTTCTTGGCCTCGTACGCCTTGCCCCGCTGGTACGCCTGCTCATACGCCCGGTGGATGCCGGCGATCGACGGGCGGGTCCAGCAGGCGTTGTGCACCGGGTTCCAGAACTTCTCCCCGGCGACCTTCCAGCCGCCGCCGCACATCTCCGCCATCGCCCCCGCGTCGGTTGTGACCACAGGCACGCCGCACGCTTGCGCTTCCAGCGCCGTGATCCCGAAGCCCTCGCCAAAGCTCGCCTGCGAGTACAGGTCGAGTGCCCCGTACCAGTTCGCGACCTGCTGGCTGGTGATCATCCCGGTCAGGTACTCGTACTGCCCGCAGAACTTCACCGCCTCCTGAATCCCCAGGTTGCGGGTCACCTGCGCCAGGTCCACCGAGCCGACCTCGTGGACCAGGCCGTGGATCAGCAGCAGCGTGTCCGGGTGCGCCGCGTGCAGCCTCGCGAACGCGGCCATCTGCTCGTACATGCCCTTGCGGAAGGAGTCCTTGTTGTTCGCGTTGATGCCGATCGTGAACTTCCCGGTGGCCTCCAGGATCTCCCTGGTCTCCTCCCGGATAGGCGACGGCGAGAACAACTGGACATCTATGCCGTGCGGCACGTAGAGCGGCGAGTAGCCCGCATCCTTGAGCCGTGCCTCCCCTGACCGTGACATCGCGATCGGGATGGCCCCGGAGGCGTCCAGGAACGTCCTGTCAACTGACGAGAGCGGCTCGGAGTCGGATGGCATCCAGCAGGCGAGGGGCTGGCCTTTCAGCGGTGCCGGGTCCAGCACCCACACGTCCATCAGGGTGATGATCAGGTCCGCGCCGTGCCGTGCCCGGTGCTGCGGCAGGATCCCGGCGCCGTACGGGTCACCGGGGAACGCGCCGGGCAGGACCGTGATCCCGTTCCACGCCAGCGGCGATCCGCCGAGCCCGTGGAACGCGGACAGCACGACCTCGTGGCCGAGTTCCGGCAGCCGCTGGGCAAGCAGGGCGATTTGCGTACCGTAGCCCGATTTCTCCCATGGCGCGTTACTGTGGGCGAGTATGCGAATTGTGTTCCCCTTGTCCGGTTAGGCGGCGACCACGAAATACTGCACGTTGATGACCTGGGTGGGTGCGACCGACCCCGAGTTCGACACCGTGAACCCCGTGGTAGCCAGCGAGGTCGCCGTCACCGTGGTCACGTTCACGCTGGTAGTCGAGTCGTATGCGGTGGCGTACACCGCCACCGGGGCAGCAGGCAGCACCGTCCCGAACACGACCGTGGCGATCGTCCCCGACGCGACCCCTGAGGCATCGACGGTGAGCGTGAAGTTCCCGCCCAGGTCATGGCCCTTCGGCACCGACGCCACGCAGTGCGTGACCCCCGTGATCGTCGGCAGCGCCCCGCCGCCCTGCAGGGCAACGGCGGTGAAGCCCGTCGCCCCGTGGACGTCGAGGGCGCCGCCCTGGGCGCTGATGACCACGTTCCCCGAGAACGTGATATTCGCGGTCTCGCTGACCGTCCCGGGCGCGAGGTTCTTTCCGGCAAGCGACATGCATCTCCAATGCTTCCGGGACTCACCCGGCAGGGGAAAGGAAGGAACAGGACGAGGGCGCGCGGCCCCGGCGGGCGAGACCATGCGCCGCCGGGAACCGCGAGCCCGGTCAGACCACCGACTCCACGGTCGCCAGCCCCGCCAGGGCCAGCGACGACTTCGACGTGTTGCAGATCGCGTAGATCGCGATCTCCAGCCCCTGCAGGGTCACCTGGTCACCCGGCGCCACCAGCAGCCCCGTGGCGTAGGTCACCGAGGACGTTCCTACCGCGAACGTGCTGGGTCCCTGGTTGATGACGGTCGGGTTCACCTGCAGCCCGCCCGAGGTGGGCGTGTAAACCTGGGTCGCGACGGTGCTGACGGTGGTTGCGGATCCGGGCCCGAAGAGAGCCATGCGCCTCCTGTAGTGGTGACTGGCGGCATGGCCGCCCTGTTGCGGGTAGTGCGGGAAGTTGGGGAGCGGGCTCGGGCCGGGCGCCCTTGCTGAGCGCCCGGCCCGGCACCGCTGTGAGACTCCGGCTACCCTGCCTGTCCTAATCGGACATAACAGGATGAATGCTCAGGAGTAGGGCGTAACGTCACTAATCTGGAGCCCCTGGAGCAAACCGGAGAAGAATGGCGCATTCGCGATCAAGGCCCCATACCAGAAGATTGAGAACCTAAAGGTCGCATCTATGACAGGCCAGGCAATACTGGCGTAATCTTGCACCATTCGGGCTTCCCAGGCATTGCTGATCTGGGAGTAGGTCATCGGCGGCTGGTAGGTCATGAAGGCCGCCGTGCCCTGCGTGAACCAGGGGTGGACGACCAGCTTGAGGATGGACCGGGTGATCGGGTTCTGGAACTCGCTGACGGCGCCGCCGACGCGCATTCCCCCGACTTCCTGCTGCTCCAGGAACAGGCGGTAGTTCGTCGCCGTCCCCGCCGAGATCACGTCGTTGGACAGGCGCATGATGTCGCCGCCGTCGCCGACGATCTCCTGCGGGTCCGCCTTGAATGCGCCCGGTGAGTTGGAGTTGGACTCCCACAGGCTGTCCAGCGCCGTGTAGATGGCGTTGTAGGACAGGTGGGTTCCCACGGACTGGTTGACGTAGCCGCCCTGCCAGCCGCTGGGGTAGACCCCCGCAGCGGCCGACGCCCCGGTGAGCGTCGGGATGACGCCTTCCATCCGGGTGTTCTTCCCGGTGCCGGTGTCGGCAGCCGGGGGGACGACGGCGGTCGGCAGGGACGAGAAGCCCTGCAGGGTGTACTTCTGGCCGCCGACGCCCGATGCCAGCAGGTAGTAGCTGGAACCGGACGTGAAGGCGTAGATCGAGTAGGTCATCGTGCCCGCGACCGGGGCGATCGTGACATCCACGACCTGGCCGGACGCCACGGCGAACGTGGACGAGGCCGCCGAGACGGCGGTCGAGCCGAAGTAGTTGGTCGCGGCCACCTTGACCGCGGTGATGTTCGTGTTGAGCGCCGTCTCATTGGAGCCGGCGGTGCGGACAGTGCAGGTCGGTGCTGCGGGAACGGCCAGCGGAGCGGAAGTGCCCGCTATGAACTGATATTCCTCTCCGAGCATGGCCTCCTGAAGCATGATCAGGTTGGCCAGGCCGGCAATGTCCTCGAACGAACTGTTACCTGCCGCCACTGGGGACGGCCGGGCGCCTCATTTCTGGACGCCTCTCGCGCTTTTCCATCGCGCGAGCCCGGAGCACAACTTCGCCTGCGGTCCGCTGCCCCTGATGCACTCGGGGCAGGTCCCATGACACAGGCGCGGCACGCTTGCTCTCTACGGAACCCTGTAGTGCGAGGTTTCCACGGTATTCCCCTTGGCTTGGCGGGGTTCACCGTTACGGTGCCGAGTGAACTCGCAGGTCACCCTGCGAGGGGGCCTCTAAGTTGACCCTGTCCTGCGAACTGCGCGAGCCAGGAAAGCTGCTCGCTGATGCCGAAGAAACGGTACCTGTTGTTACTCGCCGCCCTCAGAACAGGGTGGCGGGGCCGGTCATTTCTGCCGGCCTCTGCATGTCTCCATGCAGAGCGGACTCTATCTTGTTCTGGTTTGCGTTTCGACGCTTGAGCGTTTCGCTGATCTTTGCCCGAGTCTCGGCGGACTTTGGCCTGCCAGCCTGCGCTGCACCAACCTTGGCGGCGTGCTCCGCAGTCTTTGGCCTGCCCTTAAGCCCTGCGCTGATCTTGGCGCGATGCTCGGCCGTGAACGGTGGCGGGGGCTTGCGCTCCTTGCCCCTATTCGCGGCGCTGATCTTGGCACGGGTCTCAGCACTCGCCGTCTTGCCGCGCTTGGCTGCACCATTGCACTGCATGCTGCAGTAGATGTGCGGCCCCTTGCGGTGCGCAGGCTGAGCCATGAACACGACCCCGCAGATCTCGCAGGTGAACTCCCGCTTGCCGCCCTTCCAGAGCGGGTGGAGTTCGCCAGTGAAAGCCGTGCGGATTTCATAGATGGGCTCCTGGTCGGGAACCAGGAAGCAAGCGTCGATAACACGCCGGACACACAGCACGGCGTCGGCATTGATCTCGCTGCCCGTGAACCGGAAAACCCGGTACCCGGCGGCAGTGAGAGCCGTGTCGCGCTCGGCGTCCTTGGCCTTCTGGATGCGCAGTGTGTGCTGCGCGCCGTCAGCCTCAATCACGATGGGTGCCTGGTGGATCTCGATGTCCACCAGGTAGCGGTCCAGCAGGACAGACTGCGTTGTGAAGCCGATGCCGACCGCCATGAGCGCATCTTGCATCCGGCGCTCGATCGGAGAGTTCGTCGCCGCTCCGCGCATGACCGGGAGGCGTTTCAGCATGATCGCGCGCATCTTCTGCCTGTGCTCAGGGGTGCTAGTTGTGCGCCTGTGAGCTTCACGCTGCGCTTCTGACCACTTCCTGCCCTTGGCGTATCCGGGCCTTGTCCGGACTGGCACCCCCACGCTGACGAGGATTGCCCTCAGCGTGGCAGGCCCGTGGTGATACTCCCTGGCGAGGGATGTCAGGGCCTCGCCAGCCACGTAGCGCCGAATGAACTCTTCCCGCTCCTGACCGGCCATTATCTGCCAGTCATCGTTATTAATCTCCATCGTTAAAGATTACCAGAACCCGCGTGCATAGTCTCTGAACCATCCCGTCGGTGCCGCGTGTCGCGGTCCAGGCGGGCTCGGCTGCTGATTACCCCTAATGCACATTTTTCAGGCCATCACGCTCGGGCTTTCGCCCCACGTTGTGGCATGTGCATGTGGTACGGGCTTTCCAGCAATTCTCGCGGTTATCGCGTGCGCCTCGCGGCGCGGCGGCCCTACAGGATGCAAGGCACATTGAGGAAGACCTCAGTCTGCGAGCCCGAAGGCGGCAGGTTGAGGGGCCAGTTCGAGAACGTACCGCCGCTCTGAACCAGCTCGGTGATGGACACGTCGAGGACACCCTGGCCGCCGGTCTGGCTGCCAGAGATGCCGGTGATGACCCGTTCCTGCGCGCTCGTGCCCTGGCCCTGGGGCCGTGGGAATTTGTTGCGGAAAACGGTATATACCGGGTAGATCAGACGACTCGGTCGCATGAGGTCAAACGGCACCAAACCGTACACCGACCCCACCCCGAGATTGCCGGCCGTGAAATTCTTGAACGCCTCGCTGCCGCCGGGCATCTGCCCGAAGACACCCGCGAGGGTGTCCATCAGCGACGGGGCCGTCAGGGCCGTCTTCAGGTACCCGAACTGGTTCAGGAACCCCTGGTTCATGCCCTTGACCACGGCCGGCTTGTCGGTGATGCCGTCCCAGGTTGCCTGCCGCAGGTCGATAGCGGCCTGGGATGCCTTGGTCATGATCTGGATCTCGTCGGTGAGGGGGGCGTTGCCGGTCCCGGCGTAGCCTGCTCCCTTGACGAGGTTCGGGAGCCGGGCCTTCAGCATTTCCCCCGTGCGGGAGAACTGCGCGACGTTGCCGGCGACCTCTGCGCCCGTGGGGCTGAGCTGGTCAGCCGGGGCGATCGTTGCTTCGAGAATGTCCGCCATGCACTCCTTATTGGGTGCTGGTAGTTGCGTTCTTGTTGTCTCCTATGGGGTCTGGCCCGTGCGCGCCGCGCTCGGGCAGTCGTTACCTCTCAGCACCGCTGAAAGGGACGTTTGCGGGTCAGGCTGCGCGGCCCGTGTTGCGCAGGGTCCGCGCCAGCGCGCTCTTGCGGATCTGGCGGGCTAGTTCCTGCTCGGTGACTACGCTGCCGGCCACGTGGTAGGTGACGGTAATGCCCGGCACGCCGCCGCCGCCGGAACCGCCTGCCCCGCCGGACGTGAAGGTCGTCGTGCCGCCTGACGTGCCCGGGTAGACGGGCGTTGCGGGGGCCATCACGCCTGCGCTGCCGCCCGAGCACGGGCACCAGTCCAGGTCCGGCGAGTTGATCCGCGAGCACGCCGGGCAGCGCCATCCCTCACGCATGACCGGCCGCCGTGGCGGCAACGCATTCGCGCTCGAAGCGGCGAGCGGCAAGAAGCGCCGAGAGCGGCGACTTGCGACCGCCCGCGCCAACAGGCCCCGCCGGGCCGTACCGGACGCCGCAGGACCAGGAGCGCCGGGGAGCGCCGGGAGGGTAGACCTCGTGCTGGAACGTGTAGCGGCCGATCTTCCAGGCGCGCGGGGGCGACTCGGCGCCATCGAGAATGGTCATCACGCTTCCTCCTTTGGTGATTGCCTACCGCGTGCCGCCCGCGACGTTCAGCAGCCTGGTCAGCTCCTGCCAGGCGACTTCCCGCCTGCCGGGGTCCGGGTCGTTGCGGGCCTGGTACTGGAGGTCGCGCAGGAGGGTTTCCTGCACGTTGCTGGCTGCCTTCTCCACGGCGCTCCGCTCAGGTACCGCCGGGGCCGGCTGGAGGGCCTTCGGGAGCACCCCGCCGGCAGCCACGGCCTTGAACGGGGCATAGCGGGGGTCAGGGGCAGAGGCCATCTGGTCGATGAGATCGCCCTGCTGCTCAAGCCTGGCGGCGAGAGGGGCGATGGCCTTCTCGACGGCTGCCTGGAGCGCCGCGGCGTCCAGCGACGGGACCGGGAGCGCGGCGACGGCGGGCAGCGGGTCCGCTGCCTTGGCAGCCATGCCGCCCTTCATCGGCATCTTCTCGCCGCAGCCGGGGCAGAACTTGCCGGGACGGGCCTTCTTGCCGCACGGGCACGCCACCTTGGCCGGCTTGCCTGCCGGCGCCGCTGCCTTGACAACCTCCGGCTCGTCCTCTGCCTTCCGGGTTCCCGGCACCGGGACGGGACGCGCGCCCGCCGGCGGCTGGCCGCCCATCCCGGGCCCGTGCATGGGGCACAGGTCGGGGAACGTTCCCGCGATGTGGTCGTGCATGGACGCCATCGCGGCCCTGGCGCCGTCGCGGCTCGTGTTGCGGTAGAAGGTCCGCTGCGGCTTCCCCGGCACTGACGGGACGCCCTGGGAGCCGTTGTCTCCCTCTGGCTCGCTGGAGGCTTCCTGGCCTCCGGTGAGCGGGCCGCGGGTGAAGTCCGTAGCCGAGATGTGATCGGCCGTGATGTGCGACGGGCTGGCGCCGGACGCCGCCGGGCTCGGGGACTGCCCGTCAGTGAGGATCGGGCGCCGGAACGACTGCGGGCGCAACTCGCCCGGAGTCGGGTACGCGGAGGGGCCGGGGTTCGCGTCGGCGAACGCCTTGTGCGCCTCCCAGCGCAGGCCCGTGACCGTCTCGGCGTCCGTGCCGGCGATGGTCAGGGCATCCTGCCAGCGGCGCTGCGCCTTGCCCGCCTCCGGGATCGGGGCGTCGATCGCGGCCGACAGTGCCTTCGACTGCCATTCCGCCGGGTCCGCGACGGCGGCGAGGGTCTGGCCGGGGTAGGACTTCGCGGTCGCGTCCGGGGAGAACGCGGGGCACAGGAAATCATGCAGGATCCCCTCGCCCCACGAGGCGCCGGCCTCCCTGATCCGCCACGACGCGGCCTCGGAGCCGGCCGTCTTGCCCACCTGGGCGTCCTCGGCTGCGGGAGGCGCTACGGCGGCCTCGGCCGCGCGCTCGCCGCCCTCGTCCGGGTTGCCGCCCTCCAGGTGCGCGTCGTCCTCGAGCTGTTCCATCGCCACCCCGTCAGGCTCCCGGTGCGGGGTGACGGGCTCGGCCGGCGGCGCGTCCTTCACGCCATCGGCGGGCGTCGGGGATGCGGCCTTGTCGGCCTTGTCATCGGTGTCCGGGGTCATCTTCTTGCCGCACTTGAAGCAGAACGGGTTCTTCGCCCCGGACTTCTTGCCGCACGACGGGCACGCCATCTTCGGCTTCGCGGCCTTGTCAGCGACAGGAACGGCGGGCGCGTCATCGGCCGTGGCGGCCTTCTCCGCGTCGTCGTCGAGCGGGTTGGCCACGCCCAGTTCACTCGCGCGCTTGGCGATCAGCGCCTTCGCGGCTGCCACGTCACCGTGACCGGAGCGGGCCAGGATCGCCGCGTTGCCCAGATCCTCGGCGTTGGCGATCGGGTAGGAACCGTCCTTGAGCGCGTGGCCCTTGCCGGCGAGTTCCTTGCGCTCCGCTGCGGAGACGTCCCGCTTGTAGACGGCGACCTCTACCGCCTTCACCGCATCGGCCACGGCAACCTCTGCCGCGTCCGGCTCCGCTGCCTTCGGCGCGTCCGTGTCGTCGGCGTTCTCCATGTCGGCGTTGCCGGACTCGTCCTCCTGGTCAGCCGCAGCGTTGTCGCCGCCGGCCTCGTCGGCTCCCGCCGCCGCCTTGGTGACTTCCGCTTCGCGCTCCTCGGCGACCTTGCGGTGCTGGAGAAGCTTGGCGAGGTCATCAGGGGAGAAGGAGACGGTGCCCTTGATCAGGTCCGGGGCGGCGTCCTTGGCGAGGAAGTCGTCAGCGCCGAACACCTTGCCGGACCACTGCGCGTCGCCGTTCTTGTCCGCTTTGACCAGTTCTAGGAAACATGACCTGTTCGCGGGCGAATCGACCAGGCTGACCTCGGCGATGACGCCGCCCGTGATGATGCCGCCGCGCGCCTTCCCGGTCATGTCGCGCTCGATGACGGGCCGGGCGATGCCGATGGAGTAGGCGCGCAGGTGGCCGCCCTTGACCAGCCGGACCGCTTCCTTCTCGGCCACGATCGACTTCACCCAGTGGGCGCCGTCGCCATCCCGGTCAATCTCGACGTGAATGCCCGATCCGGCCGGGTCGCGGCGGGCCTGATGGTTCACCCGGAGCGCGGGCGCTTCCATCCACTGCTTGAGAGCCGGGCCCGAGAAATCGGGCGAGACCACCTGATCGTCCGTGTCGATCTCGGGCGTCGATGCCTTCCCGTAGACGTAGACCGAGCCGTCCGGGCCGTCCTCCCACTTTTCGATGGGAAAACTCGCGAAAGCAAGGTCGTTGCCGGCGGTCAGTGTGGCTGCCATGCACCTCCGTGGATGCAGATCGGGTACACCGCCGTGGCGGCAGAAGGGAAGAAACGAAGATCGCTAAGAGGGCGGTCAGGCTATGCGGCGGATCATCGCGAAGCCGGGACCGCCAGTACCGCCAGTGCCGCCCGTGCCGGTCGTGTTAGCGCCGCCACCGCCGCCGCCGCCCCCGGCGCCGATCGTGGTAGCGGTGGCAGCCGTGCCGCCTGACGTGGTGCCGGACGTGTTGTCGGTGCCGACCAGGCCGCCGGCGCTCGCCAGCCCGGGACCGCCGGCGCCGCCGCCGAGCGTGGCATTCGCGGAGCCGCCCGCGCCGCCGCCGCCGCCCGCGAGGTCAACCGGGGCGCCGCCGCCCGAGGTGCCGCCTGCCGCCGACGCCTGGCCGCTGCCAGGCGGCGACGCATTGGCCACGTTCTGCGTGTTGTAACTGCCGCCGCCCCAGCCGCCGCCGTTCGCCGCCGCAGCCGAGTTGGTGGTCGCGTGGCGCCCCGGCGACCCGCCGAAAGCCGTAAGGGAAACACCGGTCCCGGTGATGGTGGTGCTGGCGCCGTTAGCGCCCTGCGAGCCGGGGGCGCCATTCGCCGCGCCGCCCGCCCCGCCGCCGCCGCCCGCCCCGATGGTGACGGTCAGCGTCGTCGCGGACCCCAGGACGGCGATCATGCGGGCAGTCGCCCCCGAGCCGCCGCCGGCGCCGCCCGACTGGGTGGCCGCGTTGGAGGACGTGCCTCCGCCGGAACCGCCGCCGCCGGCGCCCACGGCTGTCAGCTCGTACGTTCCCGTCGCGAGGGTGGGCTGCGTGCCCGGCGTCGCGGTGTACTGGGCGAAGAACGCCGGGCCGTGGACATGGCCCGCGTCGGCGGCCTTGCCGACCGCGCCCGCTGCCTGGGTGCCTACCGGCTGGATATCGCCTGCGGTCCCGTCGAAGACGACCGCGCCCTGGGCTGACGTGGTGGCACCGGGGAGGTCACCGGAGACGATAGTTGCCCACGCTGGCGCCTGCGCCGCTGAGCCGGTTCCCGTGCTGGTCAGGAAGTTCTTCGTTGCCGCAGCCGGCCCCGCCAGCCGCGTGCCCGCCCCGGACGTGCCGCCGTAGAGGGTGTCACCGGCAGTCGTCAGCGGCGACAGGGCGTTGAAGGCGGCGGCAGCGCTTGCCGCCGCTACGCCCGTGCCGCCGTTCGTGGTAGCGACGGTTCCGGTCACGTTGAGCGCCGTGCCCGTCGTGTTTTGGTTCAGGGTGGGGACGTCGCCGGCGGCGATGGTGCCCCAGGCCGGGTTCTGCGGCGCTGCCCCGGTGCCGGTGGACTGGAGGTACTGCCTCGTCGCCGACGTGGGGCCCGCGAGACGGGCCGCTGCCGGGGTGGCGTTCTCGTAGATCAGGTCACCCTGGGTCGTCATCGGGTTAGCGAACCCCGAGGATGACGCCTGCCAGGTGGCCACCGAGGCGCTGACGGCGGTCAGGACCTGATTCGCTGTCGGCGCGGTCGCACCCGAGACGTTAACGGGCGTCGTCAGGGTGGCCAGCGCGGTCGCGGTCCCGCCGCCGGGGGTGACCGGGTTGCCCGATTCGTCAACCAATGTGACAGCCTGGACCAGCATTCCGGGCTGGATTTCAACAACGGTATTTGGTGCACCCGCACCCGTGGCAAGGCTCCCTGTCATGCACCTCCGTGGATCTGGGAACGGGCAGGACGGGCCGGGGGCTATGCGTAGACGTAGGCCCCGGTGCCATCCACGACGATCACGGGGAGAACCTTCATGCCGGGCTGGACCTGGACGGCCGCGTTGGCCGCGCCAGCGCCCGTGACCAGCCCCGGCGCGCTCGTGGTAGCGGTCCCGGCGGTGACCATCACGCCCGCGAAGCTCACCAGGACAACAGGCTTCACGTGCATCCCCGGCTGGACCGCGCAGACGGTGTTTGCCGCCCCGGCGCCTGTGACAAGAGTGCCCATGCGCCCCCCTACTGGATGGCCGTGAAGGCGAACACGTAGGCGGTGGAGATCACCGGGGCGTTCACGAAGCTCGCCGTCACGGTGCCGCCGCCGGTGGTCGTCAGCCAGAACCCGCCCGCCATCAGGGAAGCCGTCGCGGAGTTCCCGGCCGTCATGGTGAAGTGCGGCGCCGCCGTCCAGCCGAGCGCCGGCGCCACCGAGAACATCGCGCCGGCGGCGGTCCCGGATCCGCCCGTCGTGATACTGAACGTGAAGGCCAGGTCAGTGCCCGTGGCCGATATCGCGGACGGCGATGAGCCCGCCCCGGCACCGGCAGCCCCGGACGGCGCGCTGCCCTGACTGCGGATGTGGGTCCGCTCGAACGCGATGACCTCGGTACTGGTCCCGGCTGCCCGGGAGATGCCGATCGTGACGCCGCTAGCGGTCGCGGTCGCCGGGTTGCTGATGCAGCAGGCGGCCGAGGTGCCGAGATCCTGCCAGGTCACGCCGCCGTCAGTGACCGTGCTGCCGTTGACGGGGAACACGGGCTGGCTGGCAGCAGTGGTCCCGGCGACGGCGCACTGGTACAGGTGAGCGTTCGCGCTGGCCGGCCGGATCACGTCCCCGGCCGCGTAGGCGCGGGACGCCTGCCACGGGAATGCGGTGGTCGCGGTGACCGTCAGCATGATCTGGGTCTGCGACGGGATCCCGGTCGCGCCGATGGCCTGGCCCACGTCGGCGAGGGCGAAAGCGGCGGTCAGGCTGGTGACCCACTGCGAGCCGCTGACCAGGTTACCGTCAGTGAACTGGGTGGCGGCGATCGTGAACAGCGCCACCTGCGGGTACGGATTGACTCCCGGCAGGGTCTCCCAGTAAGCCTGGTTGCCGGTCTTCTCGACCCCGATGACGCCCTGGCCGAAGTAGAAGCTCTGCGGCGGTCCTGCCGTGCCGTAGAAGCCCACCGGGGTACTGAAGCGCTCGTACTGCCCGGAGCCGCGCGCCGCGTTCCGCTGCCGGTTGTTCGAGCCGGGACTCAGGTCCCAGCACAGCGGGGCACTGACCGTAGTGCGCTCCCCGTCGATGACCTCGTTAGAGCCCGCGTTCGGCCCCAGGTAGTAGCCGGCGATCCACGGGGTTGACATGTCGAACAGCCCGTTCGGGCCGAGCGTGTTGCCCACGGCATACTGCGCCCGGACGGCAAACGAATAGTGCGTGCACTCGATGCAGTTGCCGTACACCGCGTTGCCCGAGCAGGAGCCGCTGCCCGACCCCAGCATCTCGAACGCGGAGCCCTGGTAGAGGTTGCTGCCGCAGGTCAGCGAGATGGTGTTGCCGTGGACCTGGACGGAGTTCGCGTACTCCTGGAACAGCACCGGGCGGCGGATGCCGTCGAAGAAGTTGCGGTAGATGTCGCCCTGATAGCCCTGGTACGGGGCGGTGTCGCCGGAGCCGACCGTGGTCCCGGTACCGCCGAGCACGATCGCGTCCGTCGCGCAGGTGACCCCGGTGCCGCCGCCGGACCACACGTTGTCGTGCAGGTTCGGCGTCGCGTTCGTGGTCAGCAAAAACGGCTTACCGGTGTTCGCCTGGATGAACTGGATCCCGCATATCTCGATAGTGCCGATGTGCTGGAAATCCATCATCGCGGCGCCGCTGCCGGAGTAGGTGAACGTGACGGTCGTGGCACCCTCCGGGGCGCCCCACGCCCCGTTGAAGCCCGCGCCGGCGCCCTGGATTTTCACCGCCGTGGCAACGCCCGCGCTGTAGGCCGTCGCCCACGACTGGAGCGAGCAGCTGTAGGCACGCGGCGCGAGGATGATCGTCCCGCCCGCCGGGGTGGCGGCGAACAGGGCGGTCAGGGCCGCCGTCATCTTCGCGTCATCGGATCCGGTGTAGGAATCCAGGTAGTACGTACCCGGCGCTGACGGCCCTGGCAGTCCTCCTGGTGAGATGGTTACCCCGGCCTGCCCGTTCCCTGCAGGGGAAACGATGATGCTCGCCGCATACGGGGTGCTCACATCCGCCTCCCGCTCACGGCTGCGGCGTCCCGAACACGATCAGCGAGCCGGAAAACCAGGCGTATGCGTTGACGGTCGAGGGGTTTTGCCAGAGCGAGTGAAAGTAGGTCCCCGGCGTCAGGGCCGCTGTTGCTGCCGGGTAGATCGACAGGAGCGCCTGGGATACCGATGCGGAGTTCGTGATCGTGATGACGCCCGAGGCGTTCGCCGTCGTGGTGATCGAGAAGACCGGGGAGCCGGTGTCCGTGGCCGTATTCCGGACGCAATACTCCCAGGTAGCCCCGGTGATCGGCCACGGTGCGGACGTAGCCGGGGAGTTGACCACGAAGTTGCAGGCGAGTTCCTGGAGCGAGCCGGCGGCCATCCGGTAGGTGAATTGCGGGTAAGCATCCTGATAGGCGATGCAACCCCCCGCCTAGCCGTCAGACCGGATGTCCGGGCCAGGCACCCAGGACCTCGTGGTGCCTGAGCGTGCAATAGCCACGCGCACCCTCGCCGATGTAGGGCGTTAGCTCGTCCACGCAGCGGTACCAGTCGTCTTTCTCGCCCCAGCGGATCTTCTCTTCCAGGGCGTACTGCGTGGGGCCGGGGTGCCCTTCATGGGTCCAGTACTCGCGGAGGATCTCGGCGCTGGTCTTGCCTGACTTCTCCGCTGAGCCGCCACCGAACGAGAACCGCTTCACGTCCTCGCCGCGATGTACCGACAGGTGAGTGAATGTCACCGGCATGTGGGGCAGCGGATCCGGCAGCGGGTCGCCCTCTTCGAGGTACGCGATGGTGCAGTGCGGCTTGTAGCCGTGCTCGCGGGCCTTCGCGTCCGGTGACTGAAGTTCAGCCAGCGCCTCGTGCAGTGTCTCGGCACCGGGCAGGTTCACGCCGGCCCAGACCGGAACCCCGTCATCACCGGCAGGGAACGAGCCGATGCCGCCGATGGTCCCGGACAGCGGCTGCGTGGCCGCCGCGACCTCGCGTGCCATGCCGCACGCGGCGCTGAATGCGTCGTCATCCACGTCAGGCCCGAGGTAAACCACGGTCACATGGTGATCCGTGACCCCGCCTGGCAGGGGCTCGATCAGCCCTTCCGGCAGGTCCAGGGAGATCATGCCCGAGCGCGGGTTCAGGCTGTAGCCGCGTGCCGCCTTGGCCGCATCGCAGTCCGGGCAGCAGCCGCACGACGGGCCGCTGCACTCCGCGCAGCAGCCGCAGCCGTCGTCCTGGCCCCGCAGGTCATACGGCGCGAGGCCGTGCACCGAGCCGTCGCCGAGGTTCGCCGCCGTGAAGTTCTTCATGGTGCGCCCGTCGTCGCCCGCGCCCGGCTTCCGGTCGCTGAACTGCGAGGCGTGAGTTTCCTCTGCCGCACTCGCTCCTGCTGTGGTGACCTTGCCGACGTAGGCGACGACGGGACGATTCAGTTCATGGAAGGCCATCGTGCGGTGGTGGCCGTCGATCACGATCAGGTGCGTTCCCGGCTTCGTGTCCGGCCGGTCGATGAGGACGGCCGGCTTGACCGGCTTGCCTGCCGCCTGCCGGCGCTCGATCTTGGCCTTGAAGCGATCGACCTTGGCGTCCTCGTGGCCGGCCTGCCACTTGTCCGGGGTGTACTCGATCGCGCTGAGCGGGACCTCTTGCGGGCCGGTCCAGGTAGCGTCCTTTACCCAGGTCAGCGCCGAGGCGGGGTAGTCCTCCAGCAGTTGCGCGTAGACCTGCTCAGCGACAGGGAGAGACGTGTCCGGGTGCTTCCAGGGTTTGTCGGCCTTGGTAAGGTGCACTGCGGCCGGGGTTCCGTAGGTTGCGGGTTCGAGTCCCGCCTCGCCATCCATGGTTGGCGGGTAGCTCAATGGGCCCCCATGGACGGGTCCTTGGTAGAGCAGCGGAGCCCCGGCCGCCTTCGCAGTCCCCGGCGCGGGAGGCGCAACACCCTGCTTCGGCGGATCGCTCGGAGCCAGCCAGCAACGACATCCTGGATGCTGGCACGGCTGGGCGACCCCGCCGGGGAACAGGCTCCCCAGCGGAACCGGGCCGGCGTCCTGGTTGGCCATGCAGCGGGCGCAGACCCTTGAGTCGTTACGGGTGTGCCAGCGGACGTAACTCACGCCTAGCTCGGTGTAGACCCCGAAGGCCCCGTCCGCGATGGCCTTCTCGATCTCCGTCAGGGCGATCAGCCCGGCGCGGTTCTCAGCGTTAAGGAACGCATCCAGCAGCGCCAGCAGCGCCCCAACGGTGACCGCGCCGCCGAGGAGCAGCTTCATGAGCGCGACGGTGAACCCGGCGAGCCCGGTGCCGGCCATCTGCCTTACCGCGGCCTGCTGGGCGATCTGGGACGTGTCCGCCTGCTGCGCCGCCGCTATCCCCTGCCGCTGCCGTGCGGACGCCCCTACTGCCTGCATGGCCGCCGCCGCGCCCAGTTCCCGGCCCTCCGCGTGCAAGGGAGCCAGGATCAGCGCGAGCCGCTGCCGGATCAGGTCCGCGATCATCGACGCCAGAACCGCCGCAGTGACCGCGAGGGTCCCGGCGAGGAACGCGGCGAACAGCCTGCCCGCCTCGGCCATCACCGACGCGAAAGCGGCCCCGATCTGCTTCTCGTACTTCGCCGCCAGCTGGAGGTCATGCTCCCAGGCAAGCCACGCCTGCCGCCGCTGACCGCTGCTAGGGCCGCTCTTGGCGGCTGAGGCTTTTGGGATCTGGTCAGCCGCCGCCGTCAGCACTTCCGCAATGGCTATGCCCTTCGTCACGTCCTCGCAGATCATGGCCATGACGTGACCGGGGATGTGGACCGGCTGCCAGGTTGCGGGGTCGCGGCCCTTGCGGACGTGCCTGCCCAGCGCATCCAGCTCGCTCAGCGCGGCCTTGGACGACACGGCCGGGGTTTCCGGCAGGGCAGGCATCAGCGCGGCTGCTGCGGCCTTGCTCAGCGACGCAGCGTCCGGGGCGGTCAGGATCTCCGCGAGGACATGATCCGGCGGCCTTGGCGCAACGGGTGCCGCGATGGCCTTCAGCATCATCCGCGACCCGATCGCCGTCACTGCGTGGGCGGCATAGCTGCGCGGCAGGCTGCACTTCACGCACGCGGACTGGTCGCCGGGGACGAACGGCTCGTAGCGGTGCAGCCCGTCCTGCCCTGCCGTTGCCGCTTTCGAGGACGAGCCCGAGACCGCTGCCGCTGCTTCCGCCGCTCCCGCTATCGCCGCCGAATGCGAGGGTGTCGGGTCCCGCTGCGGCTGAGCCGGGGGGACATGCGTGGTGCCCGGCAGGTGGCCCTGCGCGAGCGCGGGCTTGCCGTTCACCTGGCCCTCGTTCGCGCCCGGCGAGCCTGCGGCACCGCCCTGCGCGCCCTGCATCTGCTGCGTCACGGACGGCAGCCCCGCCAGCTGGCCGCCCGGCTGGCCCGTCGCCGGGTCCACCGACCCCAGCAGCATGACGCCGTTCGCGGATGCCCACAGCGGGTCCTGGGTGACCGGCAGGCCCCACGGGTCCAGGCCCAGGACGCCCCTGCCCTCGTCCACCGACCGCAGGCCGGTGCCGATCTGCGTTCCCAGCAGGCCCGTCAGGGAGACCTCGTCCTCGTCCTCTTCCAGGCCCTCGAACAGGAACTGCATGTCCGTCTGCCCGCAGGCAACCTGGATGACCTTGTCCAGCAGGCCCTGCTTGAGGAACTGGAGCATCGGGACGAGGGACTTGCGCTGGTGGCGCGCGGCGTCCGCCTTGGCTGCCTGGTTCATACTTGACGGACTTTGCACGGTGGCTACTTGCGGCATTAGCCCAAGTTCGGTGGGTTGCACCTGATAGGCCATGCAGACCTCGGTAGACACGACCATGTCGAACTGGTCGGCTAGCTGCGGGTCCTTCTGCGGGTACGGCTTACTGCCGGGGGGCAGCACTATGACCTTATGCTTAAACCCGACATCTCCGGCAATAACGTTCAATGCATCCTGAAGCTCCCGCACCTGAGATGCGGTCATAGCGGCATCCCCAGGCGAAATATATACAGCAGGTACCGAACCCTCACGAAAGAAGTCAAGCTGGTAACCCTGCTTGGACAGCCCCGACATCACCGGGACTAGCGCCTGCTCCGCCGGCGGGAAGCCATAGGGGCTGTCCGTCTGCCTTGTGTAAGGCAGGTACAGAAGCTGATCCCCCCGGTACTCATGGACCTGGGTGGCCTTGAGGTCGTCGGTCAGGTCGGCGCCCATCATGATGGTCATGAGGTCGCTGCGGGGCACCCCATACAAAAATTGCTGAAAAGCGACAGATGGGGGCGTAGGGCGTGAACCATGAAGATCCACCATCGGGCGAATCGAATCACCTGTTATCAGCTCAAGCGCTGACAGGTCCGATCCCATTAGCCCGCGTCCCCGGACACGCGAAGGGCGCAAAAATACGCTAAGCGCATCTATCGCGTAGATTTCCTCCAGCAGCGTGTCCAGCCACGAGGACCACGACCCGTACTCCGGGTCCGGGTTCTTGAAGAACCGGATGCACTCGGACCGGCGCTCGCCGAAGTCCCGCATGGCCTTGTGGTCGCCGCGCATGGCCTTCGCCGCGTCCTTCGTGGGCACGATGTCCCATTCCAGGGCGCGGATCTCGGACTTCAAGAGCTGGATGCACGCGCGGGCGACACTGTAGAGCCGGCTCAGGGTGCGCAACTCGCCGAAGCCGCAGAGCTTCAGCCCCTCGCTACCCGGAGGGCTCTGCGGCAAATTCCAGCCTATTGGCGGTTGCCAGCGTCGCGGCATCGGGCGGTCAAAGCCCGGCGGCGGCTGATCGACCGGCATCGGCGGGAGGGGTGTCAGCGGCCCGAACGCGCCCTGCGTGAAGTCCTGGGCAGGCCGGGGAAGGAAGTTCCCGTAAATGCCGCCCCAGCTATCGTTCATGGCGGCAACAGCGGGTGACATGCCGCCCTGGCCTGCGGAAGGCGCACTGCGCGCGGCTTTCGCTGCGGCGATAATGGCGGCCGGAGATGCCAAGGGGAATCCTGCTCCCCTCGGCTCATTCGGTCAGCCGGCAGCCCAGACCGCGCGCCCGTTGCGGCGCACGTAGATGATGCCGTTCAGTGACGGGACGGTGACGCATCGCCGGCCTCAGCCGGGGTTCCCGCTGGTGCGGGCGGCGCCCAGAGCTTCCCGCAGCCCGGACATGTCCACGGAGCGGGCACCCCTTGGTGACATTGGTATCCACAGCAAGAGAGGTTCACCTGCTGAGCCGGCCCGTTCATCCCTGCTTCCCTCCGTGCGCCTCGGCGAGCATGACGCCGATGATCCTGTCCACCGATTCCACCGGGATACCCGCCTCTACCGACTCATGCCAGAACTGGGACAAAGCGGTAGCGCGGAGGTCACCCGCGGTGAACGGATCGGCTGGCAGGGAAGGGGCGCCGGCCGCGCCGCGGCGGATCGCGCGCCCCGGGTCCAGGTCATCCAGGGTGATCTTCTGCTGCTGATCCGCGCAGAGCACCCGCGAGTCGTGGACCGTATCGCAGCGGGGGCACAGCGAGTAGTGGCGGGCGTCCTCGTCGCTGGCCGGGAGCGCGATCACCGGCCGCCGCGCGGCCTTCAGTGCCTCCATCAGCGCGTTCGGGTCAGCGCCCGGAGGGGTCAGGGCCTTGAATGCATCAGCGAAGGTAGTACCCGGCGGGAACGGGGAGTCCATCTCCGCGCGCTCGGTGCGGCGCGCGGGAAGGCCGGGCTCGTCAGGCATCGGCCAACTCGGCTTTCACTCGCCGCCGCCGCTCGCTGACCATCCGGCAGTCGCTGCTCTTGATGCAGCTACCGCAGGTGACCTCCTGCGGGATGGTGGTCAGGACGGCCTTTGTCATCCCGCCGCCCTTGCCGCACATTGACCAGCGGAAGGACTCGCCGAGGGCCATGTGCACGATGTCATCAGCCATCATCGCCTCCTGCCGCCAGGTCGCGGGCGATCACGGCCCGCTGCGCCGTTCTCGCCAGCTTATGCGCCATTGCCTTGGCTGCTTTCCCGTCCGGTGCCCCGAGGGTAGCGGCTACCTGGTTCCAGGATGCTCCCCGTGCCTTGGCCTCGCCGATCATCCTCAGTTGCAGGAGTGCCCTGGTCAGAGGGTCAGCGGAGGCGGCAGCGAGAGAGGAAATCTCGTCCTGCTCGGGGAAGGTCACGGCGCCAGCCCGGTTTCCTTCTCAAGCTCCGCGATCTTCGCGTAGTCCGGCTGCCCGGCGGGAACAGCGGGAGCAGAGGCTTCCTCGGCGAATACCACGCGGGATGTATCCCAGGTTCCGTCCGGCCAGTAGGAGCCTGCCTTGATCTTCCCGTCCCCGTCACGCTCGAACGTGGCGACGCGAGGGCAGGCCAGCTCGGTCCCGGCATGGACGCCGGCGCAGCACGCGCAGAGCGCGCCAGCCTGGATGGCCTCGCCCAGCGCCCGCCTGTCGGCGTCGGTGAGTTCCGGCCGATCCGGCTTGGGCATCAGCGCCGCCGGGATCAGGGGCTTCTGCGGCGCTACCCGCTGCCTTGCCTGCGCTATGACCTCGCGGGCGAGGAACTGGGGTCCGCTTGCGGGAGTACCGGGGTAGGGCTCACCCACTGGTGCCGCCCTTTGGCACGGGCGTGACCGCCTTCGCTACCTGGTCGGCGGCATAGGTCATGATGGCGTCATGGATGACGATCATTACCTCGCCGAGGGAGACCGTGACGGGCGGTGATGCGGCGTCCAGGACCGCTAGCACGCGATCCGAGCAGGCCCGGTAGCCGCGCTGCCACTCGGTGACGTCCTCGCCCGTGCAGGCGGCTGCCGCGCGCACGTCGGCGAGGAGCGGCGCGCTCACTTGACCAGTCCCGCCGCGAACGCCGCGAGGTTCAGTCCTGCCGTCGCCGCCAGCAGCGGGCGGCGGCTCCCGTCAGCGGGCAGCGGGACATGCGCCACGCACACGTAGCAGGGCCCGGTGTTCGGGATGGTGGCCATCGTGACCGCTTCCTGTACCTGCGGCATGGAGGCGACAAGATCATCACCGAGGAAGGCGCGGGGGTCCGGGGGCGGCCCGCCGTTCGCCATGGCGGCCATCATCGCTGCCTGGGCGGCTTCCAGGACGGCCCGGTTGGCTTCCTCCCACGACCTGCGCAGGCCCACGCAGAGGGCGCACTGCCAGCGCTGCTGCGGCTGGGGGGGCATCATGGAGCGGGCCTGCATGGCGCGGGCGAAGGCTTCGGGGTCCTGCGCGAGCGGGATGCCGGCCTGCCCGTTCTGCTCCGGGGTCATGACGCGGCCTCCGGATCCCAGGCCGGCAGGCCGATCGCGGCCCGCGCGTCATTGATAGTGATCTTGCCTTTGCCCTGCAGCAGCGCGGCGAGATCCGTCAGCGCCTGCTCCTGCGTGGGAGCCGTGACCTGCAGTCCGGTCGGCCGGTGCGTTGCCGTGACACTCTTGACCGCTCCCGGTATCCCGTTCATGAAGTAGCGCACGTCCCGTAGCCATGCCGCGTGGTCGCGCTCGGGCACGGATTCCGTGATACCCAGGCCCTCGCCGGGCAGCACCATCACCTTGATGCCGAGGTCCCCGTGGGCGATCCAGCCATCAACCGCCTGCTGGTACTCGCTGCACTGGCGCGGGGTCATGTTCTCGCTCACGCGGATCACCAGTACCTCGCCGGGCTTCACTACCGTTACGCATTCCCGCAGGAGGGAGCGGATCTGGTCCGGGGACAGCGGCGGCGGCAGCGGGATCACCCGGTGAGTGAGCGAGTTTTCCGCCATGTAGACGGCGAAGCGCTCCGCGAACTCGGCGGCTTCCTCGTCGGTCATGGTCAGCGCCGGGAGGTCCGGGGCCATGGCGGCGTGCCACGCCTCGTGCTGCGCTGGGGTCATGGGCGCGGCGGGATCTAGGCCGATCTGCTCCGCGACCCGCCTGACCAGCGCGAACTCATCAGCGGGCATGACCAGCGGCCTGCGCTCGCCCGGTAGCGGCGCCCAGTCTCCGCACGCATTGCAGACAAGCGCACCGGACACGTAGGTGCCGTTACGCTCCGCCTCATCGACCTCGGCGCCCGTCGGGGGACGCCACCACTCGCAGCGGTGCTTGCAAGGGGCCTCACTCACCGCCGGGCTCCTGCGGCCAGCATGCCCGGACCACGTTAGCGAGCCGCTGCCCGAGGTCCGCCGGGATCAGGGCCGGCGGGTACTCGGCGGTCACGCAGATCCGCACCAGGCGGACGCCGTGATCCGGCATCTGGATGGTGATTATCTCGTCGCAGATGGGCGGCCACGCGGCGATTGCCCCCCTGGCGCGTTCCCTGACGATCCGCTCTGCCTCGGTGTCCGGGTCTATCCGGCGCGGCGCGGCGTCAGGCATTGCCCTTGCCGATCCCGGCCGTCATGACCCCGAGGACGAGCTGGAGCGCCTCGGCGCGGGTGAATCCTGCCTCCACGTAGGCCGTGAACATCTCGTGGATCTGGACGGCTCCCTTGACGAGTTCTGTCAGCGGGTCAAGGGGCGTGCTTTCCGGCGGCTGCCCGGTCATGCGGGCTTATCCGAGCGCTGGATGTAGGCGACGACCGCCGCCGGGACCTCCATCAGCAGGCCCGCAGAGTCGCGGAACACGTAGGCGCCTTCCGGGGTGCGGCGGGGCGGCCGGGAGGTTACCTCGATGCCGGGAAGGTCCGGCAGCAGCAGGTGGACGTGCCACACGGACATGGGCTCAGCGGCAGCGCCTTCGGGGACAGTCACTAGTCATGCACTCCTTACGACGGGGTTGCCGGCCCCGCGAAGGAGCCGGCTCAGGCTTGCTCTTCGTCTCGCGGCACGTAGCGCAGCTTCGGGCGCCGGCCGGGACGCATCTTCACCGGGCCGGTCCTGGGCTGAGCCAGTTCGGGCACGTGGCCTTCCGGCAGCCCCGGCCACGCGATCATGCCGTGCTCGTTCAGGGATGCCCGCAGCATGCGCTCGAACTCGATCACTATGGCCTTGACGGGATCAAGGGCGGCGGCGGACTCGGCAGCCAGGGATAGCTTTTCAGCTGCATCCTCGGCATCGAAGGCGTCCAGGCCCTTCTCTACCAGGGCGGCGAGGGAACGCCCGCGCGCCTCGTAACGCGCGCGGGCCGCCCCGCGCAGCAGGACGGAGGACTTCCAGCGGTCCTGGCGGGGCGCGGGTCTCATGGTCTCAGTCATGAGAGCAGTGTATACGGTATGCAGCAATGCGTACAGTAACTCAGGCGGCGACTTCCCCGCAGGCGGGGCACTTCCCGAGCCGCGCCATGTACGCTTTGCCACACTCACAACGAGTTACGCCGTAAGCGTCCAGCCATGTCGTGCCTTCGGAGGAATACCCCATTACGGCAGCGTCGCCGTCGTCCGTAGACCGGCCGAGGCGCTTGCGGATATCGACCTTGGACTCGACCTTGATCCGCGCCCCGGACTCGATCTTGTACTTCGGGGCGCACAGGTCACCGATCAGAAGATCATCATCAGGGAGGCAGATGTCCGGGTCGCTGCGGGGGTCCAGAAGCTCGCGCAGGCGGAACCATGCCCAGCTTCTCCAGTCAGAAAATCTGTATTCTCCCGAGACATCACGCCGCTGGCCTGCGGTTTTAGCGGCGGTGAACGGCTCGGCCTTTGCCTTCTGCTCGCGGAGCCGGTCGTAGACGCCCTTGCCGATGCCGTCCGAGTCCACCACGGCGGTCATCTCGGCGTCAGAATCGAGCAGGCCCTTAATTCTGCCCGTTGTCGCCATAGTGTCCGCTTTGCCGAACTTACGCAGTTCCGTCAGCACCGGGCCCTTGCGGATCGCCAGGACCGTCATGTCCGACCCGGAGCCGGCGATGTCGCAGCCGACCGAGTGCGGGCCGGGCAGGTCAGGCTTGCCCTCATCCGCCCAGGCGTGCCAGCGGGCGACCGCCTCCTCGATCCAGGCGAGCGGGATCACCGCATCATCGTCAGCGGAATGGAACTCGCCGAGGACGTGGCACTGCACGAACTGGGAGGTCAGCCCGTACTGCCTGATCCGCTGGTCAGCCCACTTGCGGCTGATCTGCCCCGCCGCTACCGCCTCGTCCAGGGTGACGTGGCGGGCGGTCCAGTCCTCCAGGCCCTCACGGCGGGAGTGGATGTCGTAGAACCGGCCCTGCGGGTCACCCGGCGTGGACAGGGCCAGCGCGAGGGCCTCGCCGCCGCCGGACAGGGCGCCCTCGATCGCATCCCACGTCGTCGCCGGGATCAGCTTCGCCTCATCAAACATGATCAATATCGCGCTCGCGTGCGCGCCCTCGATCTTCGCCGAGTCAGTCGGCGCGGCGGCGAGGGCGAGGCCGTGGGGCAGGCGGAGGGCCTGGCGCATCAGCTCATCGGATTTCGGCGGCCGGCCGTCCCGCACGATGTCCCAGCGGATCAGCCCGGCCCACTTGTGGACCTCGGGCCAGAAGTAGTTCTTGAGCTGCTGCCACGCGCCGGCGGTGGTGACGATCTTCCAGTCGATCCCCGCGGCCTCGCGGGTCAGCGCGAACCACAGGACCGTGACGGCGCCGAGCATGGACTTGCCGGTCCCGCGGGGCGCGCGGACGGCTACGCGCTTCTTGCTGTCCAGCAGGTCCAGGATCTCGGCCTGGTAGTCCGCCAGCCCCCGCGCGCCGTCGCCGTGGCCCTCGTCCTTGCTGCCGGGCGCCGCGTCCCAGTTGATGCAATTTTTGGCGAATCCGGACGGATCGTGCAGGTACCTGGCAACCGACTCGCGGGACGTTTCCTGCCTCGCGGCCAGCCACTTCGCGTTGAGGGCCAGGAGCCGCCGGATCTCCGCGTCGATGTCCAGGGGCTCCAGGGGCTCAGCCGGGCGCGTCCTCGTCATCCCCTTGCTCCCCGCCGTTCAGGTAGATCTCCTCGGCGGGGATGCCGAGGTCGGCGGACATCTGCTGAAGCTCCTGGAGGCTGATCGCCGCGCGTGCGCTCACCGACCGGGTAGGCGCGTCGAGGCCCATCAGCTTCCGCAGTGACTCCGACGCTTTCAGGATCGTCTGGTGGTGCCGGTCGATGATGGCCTGGTCCGGGACCGCGTACTCGCTGCCGTCCTCGCCGATGAGCGTCACCGGGTGACCCGTCTTGTCCACCAGCGGCTGCGGGTCGGCGATCAGGTCCCACGCTCCCCGGATCACGAGCATGGTCCGGTTGTACTCCATCGCCCGCAGCTCGTCCGCGGGCTGCTGCATGGTCTCCAGCAGCGCCCGGCGGATATCCTTCTCGGCGACCGCCTTGCTCGCGTAGCCCAGCTCGTCGGCGATTTCCTGCATGGAGTGGCCGCGTGCCCGCAGCGTCATCGCCTCAGCGGCCCGCTTCGCCCGCTCCAGGGCCTTCGCGTCAAGCTGCCGCGCCGGCAACGCATCCCGCTTGCGCCGGCGGTGCTCCAGGGCGCCGCCTTCCGGGTCAGCGGCCACGGCGCTAGCTCGTTCCCGGTGCCCACAGGCAGGTGGCATTAGATCCGTCGCACGACGAGAGGGGCTGCACCCATGCGGTGGCGATCCCGTCCCCGGCGCCGTTGAGGAACATCGGGGTGCCGTAATGGTCACTGGAGGCGACGGAGATCACCTCGTTGCCCTGCCCGTAGGGGTCCAGCTGCAGGACCAGGGTCGAGCCGCGGCCGAACAGGCAGGGCCGCTCCAGCGCGTCCGCGTAGTTATCGGCGGAATCGACGCCGATGCAGCCGCCGTTGCCGCCGTTATTGAGGATGCTGGTGAAGCCGCCGATGACGATCAGGTCACCGTTGTACGTGGCGTTCATGCCGGAGCCGGGGGTGAACGGGTAGGCACCGGAGGAGGAGACGGTCACGCCGGGGTACCAGCCGATGGCGTTCACGAACTCGAACGCCATGTAGCCGCCCGAGTAGGTCCACGGGTCGGTGCGCACCACGTCATCGGTGGCGGGCCCGGAGACATGCAGGCAGTCGGCGCCGCCCTCATCCCAGCACAGGTCATTGCCGTCGTTGTTGCCCTTGATGCCGGGAAGGGTGACGACATGGCCGCGGGGATGCGCGGAGGCTGCCGCCGATACGGGGAGGCTGGCGAGCATCAGGGCCACGGCGCCCGCGAGCAGGGCTGCGAGGAGTCGCTTCATTCAGGTCTCCTTGCTGCGCGGGTGGCATGCGCGTTTCGCGCTTTAGATGTAGCATTAGAAGATGCCGGACTTCGAGATTTACGAGCGCACTGGTTCGCGCAGGCGCAGCACGCATGCGACGGTAACTATCACCCGCCGGGGTGTTATCACCTTCAGCGGCGCAGCCTGGGAGGCTCTCGGCTCGCCCGCGGCCGTCACGTTCCTGTACTACCGCGAGGAGCGCCTCGCCGGCTTCCGGAGCACGGCGGCGGCCCACCAGAACGCCCACCGGGTGCGGGGCAAGCAGCACGTAGCGTCGGCTGTCGCATTCCTGCGGTTCATCAAGCTCGACGCCAGCCAGACGCGCCGCTGGCCGCTGATCCAGGTGGATGGCACCTACTGCATCGACCTCAAAGAGGCAGGCACGCCCGTAACGAGCAACCGGCGCAAGGGGTGACCCACGGTGCGGGTGGCTACGATCAGGGGATGAGCGGCAATCACATCGGCTTCGTGGTCGTGACCTTCATCACCGCACCAGATGGCACGATGCGCACGGGCACGGAGTTCAACGAGGTCCACGGCACCTACGCCAAGGCCGAGCGGGCACGCGACAGGCAGCGTGCCTACTACGAGGTGGAGATGCTGTTCGATGACGGCAGCCCGTACCCGCCGGACCGCTACGGCTACGAGGTAGCCGAACTGGTCACCTGCGACCCGGAGGCAGGAGGAAAGCCGTGAGCGAGCCATTTGGCTTCGGGACGCACCAGCCCGGGCAGCCGGAACCCGAATGGCCTGACGGCGATGCCGTCCCCATGGACGTGGAAGACGGTGACTGGGCAATCTGGCTGCCGCATCAGTGCGACGAGTGGATCATCGGCGCGAGCCCGGACCCGGCCGTGTTCTTCGAGCGCATCGCGAGGTTCAGGGCGGAACTGAACAGCGCCATCCGGTCCCTGGAGAAGGCCGCAGGGGTCCGTGAGTGCGGGATGAAATGCGGCGAGTGGGTCCGCCCCGTCCAGCCCTCAGACGGGGTGGACGGCTACGAGATGGTGCATCTCAGCGGTAACCCCATCTGCCCGGTCACGGCAGAGGCGTGCTGACTGGCGATTCAGCCGACGTGCGTCCCGCAGGCTCCGCACAGCCCCTTGAGAACGCGCCCCTTCGGGTGCGGCGGGCACTCACTGGCGCGGTCCTGCCCGCGTGAAGGCTCAGCGGCAGGGACGGCCGGCATCTCCGCACCGGTCATGCGGCGCGTGACGATCCGCGCAGCGTCCTTCTCGGCCTCGGTCGGCTTCCTCGGTGCCGCGCGCCGTGGCCGGGCCGGATCTGGCCGCTCGCTGAATGCGAGCGCCTGCTGGATAGCGGACTGGAGCCATTCGGAGCGCGGCTGCTTTCCGCGCGCCGCGTCGATCGCTTCGGCTTCCGTCTCGCTGAGCCGCGCGGTGACGATCACGCGGCGCCCGTCTTTGGTCCTTGACCTCGGCATGTTGCCAGTATACGGATACCGGATTCCCGTATACTGATACCCATGACAGCGAACCCTGAGCCAGAGGCCGGCCCGCTCCGCAGCCGCATGATCGGCTGCCTGCATCCCTGCGACGACGTGTCAATCGCCGTCGAGCACGTCTACGAACCCGAAGGCGCCGCCACCTGCGACCACGACGGCTGCGGCAACGCGGCCCACGACCCCGGCATGATCGGCCTCATCATGTCCGAGGAGGGGAACATGGTCTCCGCGCTACTTGACCCCGCCGAGGCCCTCCTGCTTGCGGACCGGCTGCAGCGTGCCGCATCCCTGGTGCTGGAGTCCGGCGAGGACACCCCGGACCTTGAGCGCGAGGCGGCGAAGTACACCGCAACTCCATGACACGCTTGCGGGCCGGCTGCGGGACCATCTCCGGGTACCACCGGCACCGCAGGGCCGGGGAGCAGGCTTGCGAAGCATGCAAGGAAGCGTGGGCGATCTATGGCTACGACCGGACGATGGTTCGCTCGCGGGCGCTCAGCCGGCTCGCCAGGGAGAACCCTGAGCGGTTCGGCGAGCTGATGAAGCAGGAGGCCAAAGCCTTCGCCGCTGAGCAGAAACTGCTAGACGGCCCGGACGAGTAACCCGTATACCGCTACGCGCCCCAGGGGGCATTTCCGTATACGGTATACGGCTACCGTGCCATGCGCGCGAGTCATGCAGCGCGAGATTTTTTGAGGGCACCGGAGTCCCATGTGCGCACAAGGGACATCGCTCGTGAAATTCCCGAAGGTACCCTTTGCCGCCGGCGCGCGCCCAGAGCGAAGCAGGGGGGGTCTTCTCATGCCCTGCCCTGGCCGGGGCGGCAGGACCACCCCGCGTATGTACCTGGCCGGGCCGGGCCTGGCCGCTGAGCTGCCATCGGTGCCGCGGTCCAGGTCCCGCGCGGGCATGCTCTCAGTGCCGCGCATAGTGCACCACTTTACGCGGCTGGAGGCAGGGTGCAGGGTCGTGACCTGCACTCATGCGCGCTAGCTTCAAGATCACTACGGAAACTTTACGCGGCAGGGTTGACAGGGGCACGGGTAGGGCCCATCATTGCGGTATGCAGATGCGGTATGAATACGAGACCGGCCCGGATCGTAACTCCGGCACAGGTCGGCTGCCGTCTGACTACCAGGAGGTTTCAGTGCAGATGATGACACCCGAAGCGTGGGCACGGACTCAGGAACTCGCAGGCTGGGATGAGCTGAGCGACGCGCAGAGGTTCGCCATGGCGGTCGGTTGCCCGGTGCACGGTAACGCTTCCATGGACTGGGATGCGGATGGCGTGTTCTGCAGCCGGTGCGACATCGCGCATGGCGTCCAGGACGACGGCAGCAACAAGGTGCCGTACGAGGACTGAGGCAGTTGGCCCGTCCTGACAGGCAGGCTGTCACGTTCGATGCGTGGCACGGGCACTCGGGAAGATCATCTAGCCAGGGAGATCGCATGCTCAGCATCACGCCAGACCAGCTCAGCGCGGCAGGTAGCTACATCGCCCGCGAGTGGGGTGACTACGGATACCGCATCGAGGAGATCGAGACGCCTTACCCGCAGACGCGCGTCAGCCTGTTTCATGTGTGCGCGTCGGATGGCTCCAGGTTCACGGTCCTGTGCGACCGCTGGGGCAACTGCCGGCATGCGGACACTCACGGCGCGCACGGTGAGTACGACGCGGAGGGCAACTGCCTGGCAAGCGCCGGCGACGTGCGGTTGCGCATGCTGGCCGCGCCGCTCCGTGAGATGCACGCAAAGGCGAGTGCTGCCTGATGCGGTACGTACTCGGCTTCACGATCGCGCATATCGAGTTGTTCGCGCCGTGCGGCAGGCACTTGTGCGAGGTAGCACGGATGGTGAACGGGGCTTTCGAGGTGACGCGGGCAGTGTTCCTGCGGCATATGGCGAGCTAGGGCAGGGCGAAACTCCGCGATGGTTGCGGAGTCCGCGGCTAAGGGGCCGCGCTGATGAGCCCGGGAGGCAAGGGAATGAGTAGAGAGAACACGGCAACCATGCGGTTCCACTCGTCCGACGACATGAGCGGTCTAGGCGAACTGGCCGCGGTCACTGAGCCGGTTGCCGTAGTGCTGCGGCCGGATGGCTCGGTGGACGTTTACGGGCACGTGGCGGTCATTGACCAGCGCAGGTAGGGCGAAACGTGGCAGCGATGCCGCGTCGGCCGGTTATGCCGGTCCTGATGAGCCCGTAGCGACTAGCCAGGGAGCGAGACATGACGTTCGTAAGCACGGATCTGCGGCCGGTCACGATGCCAGGCATGGCCGAGGTTCTCATGATCGATGACCTGGGCGTTGTCAGGTCACCGGCGTTCGGTGACTTCACGCTCGTGATCGATGAGGGGGACGAGGCAGGCACGGTGCGCGCGTCGTACCGCAACGGTGACGCCGGCCGGCTCGAATTCTATTGCGGGCACTGGCGCGCGTCCGGCGTGCGGTGGGAGCCGCTCGGGAAGTTCCCGGATCTGGCCGCAGCGGTCAACGCGCTGTCAGCCGCAGTGATAGCAGCTCCTGAGCTGCTTGCGTGAGCGGCGCGGTAACGCGCGTCGCTTGCGCTGGAAAGCTCAGCAGGAACCTAGCCAGGGAGGTTTACCGGAATGAGCACCATTGACGTCATGATCGCCGCCAGGCGGATCGAGCTTGACCAGGCCGGCGGCTACTTCGCATGGGCCGCAGACAGCGCGTCGGCCCATGCTGCCGGCGTCCGCGGCACGGAAGCGAGCTACTGGCGGGGACGCGCGGCGCTTAACCGCATGACGGCGCGTTACTTCCGCGACTGCCCCGTGGGACGCGACAGCGTCATCGCGTGGCTCGAACGGTGGGAGCGCATCTGCCAGCGGCGCATGGATGCCGAGGGCTTCACGCCGTGCCTGCCAGGCGGCCCGAAGCGCGGCTACCTGTTCTACGCGGACGGGATCGCCATGGCGGCCAGGGACGCGCTGGCGGTCATCCGTACCGGCTCGGCGCTGATCAGTGACCATGCGAGCGTGGCGTCATGACCGCGCGCAAGCCGAAGCGGCCGGAGAGCTGCCCTCACTGCCGCGAGGCGGTCACGTACTACACCGATCCTGAAGGCGTGTGGGCTGAGTGCGCAGGGCAGCTCACCGAGCGCGCGGAGTCCTACGCCTCTGACGCGCGGAAGTTCCGCGACGCCGGCAAGCTCGGGCAGCCGATCGTGAGCGCCGAGCATGACGCGCGCTGGGCTGCCTCTTACCAGGTCATCGCGGATGAGCTGCGCAAGGTCGCAGCCGGGCTCTGACATCGCCGTAGGGCAAGCGCGCTCATTACCGCGCCGGCCCGGCAGTGTGCCAGGAAGGCACCGTGAAATCCCAGCCAGGGGGGAAACGATGAGCTACACCGTTACAGGGGTCCGGTCACACGGATTCCACCGTGCGCAGGCTGCGGGAACCGTCCGCAGGATCGTGCGTGCCGTCAGGACCGGCCTGCGGGGGCATGGGAAGTCACCAGCGCGGCGCAGGTCACCAGCAGAGTCACGATCAGCCGCTAGCACGTCAAGCCCTCGGACCGGCAGGACCGGGCATCCGCGCTCGCGGCGCGGGAGGGCACTCAGAAACAACTCCAGCCAGGGGGAGAAATCGCAATGACCATCACGCTAGAACGACCGGACCTGTCGGCGCTGTCAGCCGCCGAGCTTTCCGAGCTCGCCGCGGTCGCCGCCGATGACTGGTCCGGCGCGGTAGCCGCCGAGCGTTCCCGCCGTGAGCGCGTGAAGCGCATGACAGCGCGGCGCGTCAAGCTGATCACCGGCGATTTCGTGTACGCCGCAGAAGCGCAGTACGCGCAGGCCAGGACCGAGCTAAGGGGCCACCTGCTAGCCCGCGGCTCGAAGCTCGGCGACGAGTGGCAGCTCTGGTCAGGCAATGAGGCGACTGCCCGCGCTAACGCTACCTCTGATCTTTGCGACTGGTGGGATACCCACCCTCGCATCACCGCAACGGGCTTCGATGACCAGCTATCAGCGCAAAGAAAGGTTTACGAAGATGACCGCATGGAGCGAGATGCAGGCGGCGGAGTTCGACCGGCAGGCAGCGGGCAGGAGGGAGCGCGCGATCATCGAGACCGCGCCGGCCACCCTGTTCCCCCGGCTGCTGCCCGTGCCGTCACGCAAGGCCACGCCGGCGGCAGTGCAGCTGCCCGGCCAGGATTCCCTGTTCGGGGAGGAAGCATGACCACTGACACCGAATGCCTGCACGTAGATGACTCGTGCACGCACAAGAGCGCTACCGGGCGGGCGATAAGGGCAGCGAGGATAGCCGGCGGAACCGGGCAGGTAGCGGTCCGCGAGAGCGGCACCGTGGTCTCTTCGCGGCGCCCTGAACTGGACGGGGAAGCCGAGCTTGGGTACGCCCGGAAGTTCCTGGGCTACTTCGGCATCTACCCCAGCGAGGCCGTGCTGGACACCCTTACCCTGTGGGCAGCTCACGCCCATGCGCGCGACGCAGGCGGGATGCTCGTGTTCCCCTCGACGCCGCGCCTGATGCTGCTCAGTTCCGAGCCCGGCAGCGGCAAGTCGCATGTTCTGCGGCTGCTCTCGAAGATCACGCCGCAGGGCCGCGTGTTCCTTGAGCCGTCAGAGGCAGCGCTCGCGCACTCGATCGGCAAGGAGCACCGGACCGTGTTCCTCGATGAAAGCGATGTCCTGTTCGGCCAGGGGCAGCGCAAGTCAGCCATCCGGGCCATCGTGAACGACGGGTATACCCCGGACGGCTCGTGGACCCGCGTTCGCTCGGGCAAGGTGGAATCCCTGCCCACGTTCGGCGCGCTGGCCATCGCCGGCCTGGACGTGCTGGAGACCGGCACCGGCAGCCACCTGAAGGCACTGCTTGACCGCGGCATCCGCGTCAGGATGGCCAGGGGACCGGAAGGCTACCGGCCGCCGAGGTTCGGCCGTGACGCCGCGTTCGTCGCCGCGAGGATCAGCGAGCGGCTCACCTTGTGGGCATCGCAGGTCATCGGCGAGATGGAGGATGCGGTCCCGGAAGTGCCGGAAGGCATCGGGAACAGGCCGGCCGAGCTGTGGGAGCCGCTGCTGGCCGTGGCCGATGCTGCCGGCGGCAGGTGGCCGGAGGCTGCCAGGCAGGCATGCGAGGAACTGGTATTCACGGGCGGCATGCCCGATGAGGCAGCCGAGACCGCTGACGAGATGGACCGCATCATGGCAGCGTGGGACGCTGAGCTATGACCCGCGCCCTGCATGCCGTCCCCAGCACCAGCATGCCGCTCTGGGACGCCGTGGCCTGCTACCTGGCCACCCTGGACCACCCCGAGAGCGCGGGAACCAGGAAGCAGTACGGCTCGATCCTGGGGCGCATGGCAAAGGGCATCGGCGAGGAAAGGGACGTGCAGGCCGTCACCGCCGCCGACCTCGCGGCGTGGATGAAGGCCACGTCCGGGGATCGCGCTCCCAGGACGTGGAATCTGGCCCGCGTATGCCTGCGGTCCGCATGGTCATACTTCGGGCAGGAAGGATGGGCCGGCCCGGAGGTTGCACGGGGCATCCCGCCGCGCAAGGTAGCAGAGGACCGTGACCGGGCAATCCCGGCGGACGTGCTCGAGGCGCTGCTGGCGGACCAGAAGATCCCGCTGCGGGAGCGCGCGCTCTGGCGGATGATGCTGGAGACCGCCGCGAGGGAATCGGAGCTGCTGCGGCTCGACGTCGCCGACCTGGACCTGCCGCACCACCGTGCACGGGTAGTCAGGAAGGGCTCGGACGTTACCGCGATCGTGTGGCAGTCGGGCACGGCGTCGGCGCTTCCCCGGCTGCTGAAAGGGCGCAAGAGCGGCCCGCTGTTCGTCACGTCACGGAAGGCACCGGCAGGCACGCCGCGCGCTGACGTTGCGCCTGACGGCCGGGGAAGGCTGTCAGCGAGGCAGGCGCAGGACACGTTCATGAAGGCAACCCGGGACTTCCCCGGCGGCCCGTACACGCTGCACCAGATCCGCCACCGGGCGCTTACCGACGCTGCGGAGGCGGGAGCGTCGACCGCGATGATGATGGCGCTGAGCGGCCACAGGAACGTCAAGAGCCTGCTGATCTACGCCAGGGTGGGAACCGATGCGCTGGCGGCGTGGCAGGCCGATCGTGACCCCGCCAGGAGGCACTGACATGGAGAGCACCAGCAAGGCCGAGTACGACCGGCTCATGGGCGAGCTGCGCGCCGGGATGGCACCACCACAGCGCACGACCGGCCGCACGTTCTCCGCCAGCCCCGCCGTCAACGTGACGTGCGCTCTTGTCCTCGCCGCGTTCGTGCTCGGGCTGGCAGCGGTCCTGGCCCCTCGTGAGCACGCTACCTACTGGGGAGCGCTCTGGATCTGCTGCCAGTTCATCGCCGGGATGGGGGTATGCGCGACGTTCGGGGTCTACTGCAAGTGGCGGCGCGGTGCGGTCGCGCGGAACCAGGCACGGCAGAGGCGCTAGGTGCTGGGCGGATCCTCGCTATTGATCTTCGAGAACGCCGCCAGGTAACAGCACGCGGCCAGGACCGGCCAGCCGGCCTCCCGGAGTCTGCGGTAAAGCTCGTGCAGGCCGATCAGGCCCTCACGTATGGGCGTGATCGGGTCCGCAGGCCCGGCGGGCGGCTGGTCGCTCACGCGGCCGACAGCACGCGGCGCATGCGCTCCCGCTCGGCGGCGTGCACGCGGTGCTCGGTCTCGATGACCTCGGCCGGCATGAGCCAGACGCGCCTGCCCTCGCGGCGGACGTCGGTCAGGTGACCGCGGTTGATCCACGCTGAGATCGTGTCGGGCTCGACACGCGCGAGGTGCGCGGCATCAGCGCGGCTGATGCGCCCGTCTCCGGGCCTCGGGCTGATCTGCTCGGTCTCGTCCAGGGCAAATCACCCCCAGGGCGCGCGAATGCCCGCCGCACTTGCTGGCGGCGGGCATGGTGGTCCGGAACTGACCTTACATGTCAGGTATAGCCGGGGCAAGGTCGGCGCGCAGTCTGACGATGTGAGCCAGCAGCGGCGCTTCCGCGCGGAACCATTCCCCCCGGATCCTCAATGCGGCGAACTGGCGGTGGCGCGCTCGCTCCAGATCGTCACCACCGGGTTCGGTCACTAGAAGCTCATCCTTAGGCAACTCGCGCATGCGAGCAAGATAACGGGTTGAGGTTCCTATCTTGATGCGATCCGCGAACCGCAGGTAGTAAACCACCGACTGCCGTAGGACGGGAGTGCTAGCTGCACCGTCACGGCAGGCGCGGAGGATTGCCGCGTAGTCCGTATCCGGTTCGCCGTCGATTTCCCACGCCGGATAGGTAACGGCTGTACGCCGGGCAGCCTTCCGGGTCGCGTTATCCGCTCGCAGCACGTCAAGCAGGTTGAGCAGGATCCTGCGCTGACTGGAGCGCTTCACCGGCAGGAGTCCGCTGTGCGCCCAGGCATAGATCGTCTTGACGCTGACGCCGCAGAGTTCGGCCGCTTGCGCGGACGTTATGAGCCCATCCGGCCGGACGGTAACCTGTCCCATGTCGCTGCTCCTCGCAAAGGGTTTAGCAGTGGCCGACGTCCCGGGCCTGTTGACGCAGGCCGCGGGACATATTCTATCGCAGGAGCGGGTTACGCAACGACTGCGGCCATGAGCCGCGCGGCGGCATCCTCGCTGATAGAAGCCTTGGCCGCGAGTTGAGCCGGGGTCACGCGCAGCCGCCAGTAACGGGCGTTCATCGCGGTCCACTGCTTGTACTCAAGCGGAGTCATGAGATGCCCGCAGTCGGCGCACTCCGAGGCGTACACGGGGTCGCCGTCGTGCTGGGGCCGCGCTGCCCGGCGCAGTGACCGGCGCTCGCACGAGCGGCACTGGACGCCTAGAAGCTTCTCCGGTGCCGGGTCGGTCTCCAGCAGCGTGGCTCGCCCGGCGTACTCCAGCCGCATGATCTCGTTGCCCGCGTCGGCGCCCGACAGCATCACCAGCACGGTGCCGCCGGCGCCCTGGCCGACTACAGGCGCGTCTGGCGTGATCGCGGCCATCAGCGGCGACGGAATGCGGGTCATCACGCCGGGAGCTAGGTACAGCAGCGTGCCCAGATGCTCTTTCAGCACGTCGGATGAGTGCGCCAGCATCTTTCCGGACCGCGCGCCGAGCGCCTGCTTATGCGTGGCCTGCGTGTCAATCACCGACAGCCGGTCGGACGTGGCGACGCGCTCATGCCACGACAGGGCCGTCTCGACTAGCAACCGCTGCAGCTCGTCAATGTCCACCCGGAGCGGCACAGAGGGGCCGAACGGGAGCCGGATCAGGACTTCGCCGGTCACTCCGGACAGCATGGCGGCGGCGAGACGGGAGTGCAGGCCGGCGAGTTCCTCCAGGCAGGCGTAGATGATCGACTCGTCCGCATCACAGAACGGCTGCGGCGTCAGCGCGGGCATCCTGCCGTGGCTGCCGTCCTCGCGCTCGGTGCGCTCACCGGAGGCGCACCATTCCCGCCGCTCGCAGCGATGCGGGCCCGCCTCATCAGCCTGCACCGGCACGGTCCTCGCGGGCTGGTGCCCGTTTATCCGCTGCCGTTCGCGGAAGCTATCACTGGCCTGAAACGAGGTCTGCCAGTAGTTTCCGCGATCCGCCATGCCGTCACCCCTGAGACCTCGCGGGATTGGATGGCCCTAGTGTGCAACACGGAGAGCGACTAGCCAAGCGCGGAGGGTTAAACCTCCATGATCCTCGGGCCGTCTGGCGCCGGGTCGGACAGGAACGCGCCTAGCTGATCACCTAGCGCGACCTCGGCCGGCCTCATCTCGCCGCTGCCGATGCGGTCGATCTCCTGCTGCCAGACCTCGGACATGTTCACCGGGTCAACCGCGCTGGCAGCGAGAGCATCACGGTACTCAGGCGGCACGCGGAAGTAGAACGTGGCGTAAGTCCGGTCAAAGTCGTCGTCAGCATCCCGCAGGTACAGCGGATGCGCGGCGAGAGCAGTATTGCACGCGGCGTTGCAGCCCTCCGGGTTATGCGTGCTGGAAGCCAGCATGTCCACGGTGTCGCAGTAGCACTCGCGGTAGCCGCCGCCCTGCCGGGTGTAGATCGCGATCACCGGCTCTCCGTCGCTGCCCTTCTCCGTCCAGGCGTCACGGAACCGCTTGACGGTCGGATTGCCGAGGATCGTCAGCAGGATGGCGCCTCGCTCCAGCTGCTGCCCGTCTCCTACCGCGATGTCATAGAGGGCCATGGTCGTTCATCCTCCCGCAATCAGTGAGTGCCCGGGTATCCCGGCAGAGGAACGGGCACTACCTTGCCCCGGCGCGCTGCCTAGCGCCCTCGGCGCCATACGCGGCGGTCAGCAGCTTCTTGGCCGTCACCCGGCTCATGCGGACCTGGATGAGTTCCTCTAGCTTCGCGTCGGGCACGCGGGCACCCTCGTGTTCCCGCTCGTAGCGGCCGATGGCCGTGCGGATCATGCGGCGCATGACCGCCGGGTCCACGTCCTTGGTCTCGGGCCAGCTGTCACGCGCGGTGTCACTGTCATTGCGCCGGCGCGTGCCACGCTCGCTGTCATCCTGCCTGCGCCGATCGCTGTCACCACCGCTGCCACTTTCCGTGTCACCGCCGCTGCGCTCATCGGTGTCACCGGACTGCGCCGCAGGGAGCCTCTCAAGCTGCGCCGTGACGTGTCCCGCCAGTGCCTCCTGCCAGTCGCCGTACCTCGGCGGATCCGGCAGTTCCCCCATGGCTATCTGGTAGCGCAGGATCTCCGGAAGATTGCGGCGCCAGCGCCGCCGCTGGCTGCCGATCCGGTCGTCTGCCTGCGCGATCGTGATGGCGAACAGCAGCCGCATGTACCGGGCGTGCGCCACGGCGCGGGACGGCTCGCCCCAGGTCGCCATCCACCGCCACAGCCGCGCCGAGTGCAGCGGGTGAGCGATCCACGCGGACGCGGTGATCCGGTCCGCGCGGACCTTGCCGCCGCGCAGGGTCATCACCGTTTCCTTGCCGGCCAGCAGCACGCCGAAGAACGCGGCGACGACGATCAGGTGACCCGTGATGGCGGGCACCGAGCCGAGGTAAGCCCAGATGTTGAGGATCACCGAGCCGGCGATGATCACGGCGATGAGCATGCTGCGCAGCGCCCCGGCGGGTGCCCGGCGCATCGCCAGCAGCACGCCATTGAGGAACAGGTAAGTGAACGCAATCTCCCCGGACACCGGGACCGTCCACGACCAGGCGCCGAACGCCGGGCGGATCAGGTGCGTGACCGTAAGGTAGATCTCAGTGAAGGCCGGGATCGTGATCCCGACGCCGAGCACGATCAGGACGCCAGCCAGAAACCGCTGCGGCCGGGTCCAGTCGCTGGCCTTGCGCTGCCGGCGACCGGGGCGCAGCGAGCGGACAGCACGGGGCAGCGACAGCAGCAGGACCGCGCCTGCGCCGAGCGCGGCGGGCGCTTCCCACGGGATTGCGGTCATCTGGTCATCCTCCGTGCGTAGCTTGATCAATCGCTGCATTTCCGTCCGTGCCGCGCTACCCGCTTAGCGGGAGCCGATACCTAGCTGGATGCTCTCCTGGCAGCCGATCAGGTCCTGCCAGCCGTTGTAGTAGTACTGGACGTTCGGGTTCGGGGCTTTCACCCAGTCGTTGGTGGAGAGCGTCTGCCTCTTGGCCGGGCAGTGGTAGCTGGCGGTCCAGGCGTGGATGGGAGCGCCGATGTGGCTGGCGTCGAAGGCGTCCCGCCCGGCGGTGAGCGCCGCGACCGCCAGGGCTGCCACGATCACCGCGCCGGTCCGGCGCGTACTGGATCCCACCGCGACGAGGGCGGCAAGCAGGGCGATGCCGCCGGCGATCAGCAGGGCGAAGCGCCAGGGCAGCGCCGCTATGGCAACCGCCGGCACCAGCATGGCGAGTATCCGGGTCATGACGGGCTCATTTCTCGCGCGCGGGCGCGTATACGGGTGTTACGGGTGTGCGTATAGGCACGTTGGGTGCGAATTCGAGGGGGCGTGGGTCCGGTCGGGGGAGTGGTCATCAGACTGCCTCCGCGTTCCACTCAGGCTCGCCGTCCCAGGTGCCGTACGCCCAGGCAACGCCGAGCGCATCCTCGGCAGCCGACCGGCAGTCAGCTTCCGCCTCTGCTGCCGATGCCCACGTTTCCGGCATCGGGTCGTCCGTGAAGGCGTCTGACCAGACCTCGGTGCCGCCGGGGTCGGCCGGGTTCTCGCAGACCATCCACTCGACCTCGCGCTGAACCACGAACTCGCCCGGGCTCTCGTCATACTCGACCGGGTAGAACGTGACAGTGATCAGCGAGCCGGGCTTATCGTCACGCGCGAAGCAGATGCTCCAGGCGTCGCCGGCCACGATGTCGGCGGTGCGGTCGTAGCCCTCGAACACGCCATTGCCATCGGGGTGCCAGTCGGTGCGCGAGATCGCCGACTTGGCGGCGTTAGACGCCCGGCCGAAGCCCCGCTTGAAGATCCCCATCAGCTTGCCTCCGTGCTCAGCGCGGCTAGTGCCGCGTCCATCCCGTCAGGTCCGACCAGGACGTCCCTGGCCTTCGATCCCTCGCTGGGGCCGACGATGCCCCGGTTTTCGAGCAGGTCCATGACGCGGCCCGCGCGGGCGAACCCGAGGCGAAGCTTCCGCTGGAGCATCGACGTGGAGCCGAACTGCGTGCGGATCACGAGCTCGGCGGCCTGCACGATCAGTTCCGCGTCATCGCCGTCATCGGAAGGGGCGATCGTTACCGTGGGGTTGATCACCACGGGCGCGGGCTCCGGGCCTGACGCGAGGTGCGGCCCGTTCTGCTGGCGGCACTGGCGGACCACGGCGGCGATGTCCGGGTCGGACACGTAGGCGCCCTGGATGCGGATCGGGCGGGAGGCGCCGATGGGGACGAACAGCGCGTCACCCTGGCCGATCAGCTTCTCCGCTCCCGGCATGTCCAGGATCACGCGGGAGTCCGTCAGGCTCGCCGTCATGAACGCCAGCCGCGACGGGATGTTGGCCTTGATCAGCCCGGTCACCACGTCTACCGAGGGCCGCTGCGTGGCCAGCACGAGGTGGATGCCGGCGGCGCGGGCTAGCTGCGTGATGCGCACTACCGAGTCCTCAACATCGCGGGGGGCGACCATCATCAGGTCGGCCAGCTCGTCCACGACCACCAGCAGGTATGGGTACGGCAGGGCGGCCGAGTGCTCGCCGTGGCGGATCAGCTTCCCGGCGGCGGCATTGAGGTTGAAGTCGTCGATGTGCTTGACTCCGAACGCGGCCATGTCGTCGTAGCGGCGCTCCATCTCGCCCGTGACCCACTGGAGGGCCTCGGCGGCTTTCTGCGGGCTTGTGACGATGGGCGTGATCAGGTGCGGGATGCCGCGGTAGGCGGCCAGCTCGACGCGCTTGGGGTCGATCAGGAGCATCCGCACCTCGTCCGGGGTGGCGCGGATCAGCACCGACGTGATCAGGCTGTTTACGCAGGTACTTTTTCCGCTGCCAGTGGCGCCCGCAATCAAAACGTGGGGCATCTTCGCGAGGCAGGCGAGCACGGGCCGGCCTTCCACGTCCACGCCGAGGGCGACCGTCAGCGGGTGCCGGTCCTTCGCCGCCGCCGGGGAGCGCAGGACATCGCCGAGGGAGACCACTTCCGGGTCCGCGTTCGGCACCTCGACGCCGATCGCGGACATGCCGGGGACGGGGGCGAGCATCCGCACAGACTCGGTTCCGAGGGCGTAGCAGATGTTCTTCAGCAGCCGCAGGACCGCCTCCACCTTCGTGCCGCTGCCGATCTCGATCTGGTAGCGGGTCACGGTCGGGCCGCGCGTGAAGCCGGTCACCTCGGCATCGACGGCGAAGTCCGACAGAACCCGGGCCAGGGCCTCGCGGGCGGCGTCATTGGCCGCGGTGCGTCCCTTCGGCTTCGCGCCGGGCCGCAGCACGGACGAGCCGGGAGCGGCGTACGTGCCGGGCTCCGGTGTCACGGTCTCGCCCACTACCGGGCTGTCATAGGGTCCCGTCTGGGTGACTTCCATGTCCTCGACGTGAGCGGGCTCCGGGTCGTCATCGCCCATCAGGTGACCGCCGAGGATGCGCGGGCCGGAATGGCTGACGCGGCTGCGGTACAGGTGCGGGGCGGCGAGGCAGGTGCCGCCGATGATGAGGATGGCCTGCATCAGCCAGCCGGGCGACCACGTGACCGACACGAGCGCCCACAGCGTGCCCAGTCCCCAGCACCAGGCGGCGTAGCGGGTGCCGTGCTTGCGCGCCGGGGCGGGCAGCGGATGGCGGAAGATGACGGCGGTCATGAAGCGGAACGGCCGGGCTTTGCGCGCCCGCAGGATCCAGATCCCGGCAGCGGCAGCGGCGAGCAGCACGGTCCACCATGCATCCGTGATGGGCGCAGTGGAGCCGCGCACGCCGTAGCGGGCGAACAGCGCCACCGCGTCCACCGCGAGCATCCAGGCATACGGCGCGAGGATGGCATCGTGGGCGCGGACGACGGCGCGCAGCTCGCCGGGCTGCCGGGACTCGTTCATGACAGGTGATCCTCGTATTCGTCCTCAGCGGCGTATGCGTCTTCCTCGCGCTCCCACGACTTGCAGCGCAGGTACCAGCCGAGCAGGGCAACTGCTCCCGCGCCGAGCAGGATCAGGTCGGATTTCATGGCCGGCGCCCCCTGCCAGCGGGAAGGGCCGGGCGCCCTGCGGGACGGGCAGCAGCCGGGATCATGCCCCTGCCGCCGCCCTTCCGGCGGTTCTCCATCTTGTGGCCGAACATGATCAGGGCCATCAGGACGGCGGCACCGATGGCGAGGACGAACAGCCCGTGACCCGCAGGCACGGCGTGAGCGGCCTTTCCCGACTGGATGCGGGAGATGGCCGAGCCGAGCGCATCACTGGTCTTAGACGGGCTTTCCGCGGCCTTGCGGAGCAGCCGGGACAGGCTGCCGATGGTCAGCACGATCGCGGTCCCGAAGGTCACGGCGATGACCGGGGTCCGGATGCGGTGGTGCTGGTGCTTGAGGATGGCCTCGAAGTGGAACCCGAAGCCCCCGACGATGGCCACGATCACCAGGACCGTGATCCCGGCACCCGTAGCAACCAGCGATGCCAGGGCGTCGGTCCACGGCGTCAGGCCAGCGGCCAGGAAGAACGCGGCGAGGCCGAAGCCCCACGCCGTGACGCGGTGAAGCTTTCTGTAGCTCCACAGGCCCGCTGCAATCGAGAACGTGATGGCGGCGAGGGCCACCGGGAATCCGTGGATGCCGTGCATGGGTCCTGCTCTCAGGCTGCGAAAAGAACGACGATGATTGCGATGGCGATGACGCCCAGCGCCAGGAAGAACCGCAGGGGGCGGGACGCCAGCGCCGAGATGGTGTTCCCGAGCGCGACGCCGGGCCGGCCGATCAGCAGGTGATAGATCACGCCTGCCCTCTCGGCGATCCCGTTGTCGTGACCTGGCGGAACCCATGCGCGGGACGCGGAGTAGCGGTGCTGGTCCCCGACCGATGGCGGCTTCGCATTGATCAGCCCGTGGACGATGCCGCCCTCGCGCTCGGACAGGTCCTTCGCCCGCCTCAGTGCCGCCCGCAAGGCATGCGCGAGCGCAGCCTTCGCCTGATCGGGCAGGGCCATCTGGCCTCCGCTGAGGGTCACGAGCGCGCCGCCGGCTGCGGTGTCCCGGGGAGCCTCGGCGGGTGCCTCAGCGTCGGGGAACGCGCCGTCATCGTCGCCTCCCCGGTGCAATCGCAGGATAACTCCCGGTTCACTCATGGCTTGCTCCCTCGGCCTGCTCAAGGCTGGCCTCGTACACGGACAGCAGGTGGTGCGGTCCCGGCACCCTCGTGCACCCGGCCGGCTTGCGGGGCTTGTAGGCGTGCAGCCCGGCGGCGATTGCCGCGATCGAACCGGCCAGTTCCGCATCCGCCAGCGATGCGCTGGCGGGGCGGCGGCGCCGGATCTTCGCGGACTCGGACAGGAGCGCCCGGATCGCGAGGTGCAGCGCCTGCCGCCCATTCCCCTCGGCCAGGGCGTCCCTGATGGCAGCCTGGTAGACCTCGGCTGAGCGGCGCTGGGCGCGCTCCCTGAGGCTGGCGGCCATTGCGGGACTCCCTTCCGGTGGTTACGGGTCAGCGCGGTCAGAGGGCCTTGATCAGCGCGGCGGCGATGCCGACTACCACGAGCACGATCGCGATCATGATGACCACGGTCATCTCGTTCGCCGTCGTGCTGATGCCGATCTGGTGCTGGAGCGCGTTGCCGTGCAGCAGCGAGTGCGTGCGGTGGAGTTCGGCGGTGAGTGCGAACTTGTCGGGCTTCATCGTGCTTTCCTCTCGGGTTAGGTCCGGGCGGGCGATCCGCTCAGTACCAGGAGTTGGCTTCCTCGTGCTGCCAGGCACGGCAGGCATCTCCGTAGCGGCCGGTCACGTAAGACAGGCCCCATCTGATGTCCGTAGCCGGGTTGGTCATGTAGTCGGATCCGGCGCTCGCCATCTTCGAGGCGGGCAGCGCCTGCGGGATTCCGTAGGCACCGCTGCCTGCGGTGTTCCACACCATCTGGAATCCGCTCTCGCGGGTCCACAGCCAGTCCAGGCAGCGGCGCTGCGAGCGCGGCCAGCCCGCGTCCTTAGCCATGTGCATGGCGAGCCGCTCGTTAGCGCTGGACGTGCTGGAGCCAACAGGCGTAGCGCCGAAGGAATCCAGCGATCCCAGCCCGAGGTGCCCGTGCTTGCCGTGGCTCACGCCTGCCATCACGACGAACGCGACGGCTGCGGCACCCAGTTTCGATGACGCCTTCATGCCGCCACCTCGCGCTGCCGGGCTTTCCGCGCACGGTCGTTCTCCCGGCGGTGCTCGGCCGTCCAGCGGTCGTGGCTGACGCCTGCCCAGATGCCGGCGCGGGGCTGGTGCTCATCGGCCCACTGGGCGCAGGCAGCGCGGACCGGGCAGCCGGCGCAGATGTGGCCGGCCCGCCTCTCGCGGCGGCTGCGGCCATCGTCGCTCTCGCCGTCCGGGCCGAAGAACAGGCCAGGGTCCGCGTGACGGCAGGCTGCGGCATTGTGCCAGCCAGGAATGGCGGCAGCGAAGCGCAGGGGCGCGGTCATCGCTAGCCCTTCCCTCTCGGTGCCCACGCGGTCACGTCGAGCATTCCGCGCGTGATGGTGACGGACCGGCTGGCGAGTACGTCAGTCTTGTGCGATGCCGCTCCCTCGGTGCGGACGGTGAGGGAATGGGCACGGACGTTCCCGGGCCCGCTGACGGTCCCGTAGGCCAGCCACGCGACAGCGAATCCGCCGGGCTGCAAGAGCACCGAGGACGGGCCGGGGTCGCCGTGGAAGTACGTGGGGCCGTCCTGCGTGGTGCTGCGGAGGCGCTGGCCGTGGCGTCCCTCCAGCCCCAGTCGCGGGTAGCCGTGGACGGTGCAGGCGGCGTTGCCCTTGTCCTGGAGCCCGATCGTCCAGCCCTGGTTGCCGCCCTGCCGGACGGGGTGCTCAAGGGTGACGGCTACCTGCCCTGTGCGGCAGCGGGGAGCCTGCGCGGAAGCTGACGCCGGAATGGCGGCGCAGGCTACGGAAGCGGCGATGAGAGTGGCGCAGGCAGCGGTAGCGGCCAGGGTGCGGGTAGTGGGTGCGGTCATGGTGGTTCCCCCGTTAGTTGCTTGTTCGAGCCGGCGCGCTGCGGCGCCGAGCTTCTCGTGCCACCGGGCGCCGGCCCCCGCCGTCGCCCTGGTGATCTCGGCCTCATACTCGGCGTATGCCTTAGCGGTCTCGGCGAGGTAGGCGCAAGCGGCAGTGTCGGTGGTCATGACTCGGCCTCCATCAGGACGCGGCATCGCGGGCACTGGGGCTGGCGCACTGCCCACTTCCGCTTAGCGCAGATGCCGCACGCCCAGATCCGCGCCCTGCGGCGTGGAGGACCGCTGATCATCGGGGCACCTGACTCGTAGCGGCTCATGACGCCACCGCCTCATCTGCGTCGTCCCGCAGGGATGCGGCCAGTTCGGCAGCCGGGGGAAGCTGCTTGTCGATGGCGAGCGTGAGGAGCGCCGACAGCGGCATGCGCAGGACGACGGCGGCCAGCCGGAGCCGGTTGTCGGCGTCCGGGGTTATGCGCGTCGCTATGCGGCGGCTGTAGGTCGGCATGCGCGCTCCTCTTGGCCCTGTCAGCAAATCCGGGTGCTGTCAGTGCGACCATACGCAAATGTGTGCCATAGTGCAAGTGGCAATCGCGTACTAGCATGGGTGCCGGGAGACTGACCGCGCGGATTATCACGCTGATAGCCTGCCGCCACATAGGACACGACATTGCGGGGAGGCCGGGAGTGCCGCAGCCTGAGCGACCGCCCCCGCTCTACGTGCAGCTTGCAAACCACTACCGCGCGCTCATCCTGTCCGGGGAACTCCCGCCGGGCGCTCAGCTTCCCTCGGTGCTCACGCTGGCGAAGGACTGGGGAGTTTCAAGCGCGACCGCGGCGAAGGCCATCGGGCAGCTGCAGGTGGAGGGCGCGGTGTGGACCTCGCCGCAGGGAACGTTCGCCGCGGGCAACGACGTGATAGCGCCGACAGCCCGCGAGCGGCTGGACATGGCCCGCTCGGCGTCGCAACTCACCGGGGAGACGGTCGTGGTCACGGGTGCGGCAATCCAGGTGCCCCCGGTCTACGTGTCCGAGTTGCTGGGGATCACGCCGGGCGGCCTAGTGATCCGCCGCGAGGAAGTCGGGTCACAGGAGAACCGGCCCGTGCGGCTGACCGTGGACTGGATACCGGGCATGGGCCAGATGGACGCGGGGTCGCTGCTCGCACCGCTGCCGGTCGCCGGCGGCGTCCTGGCCTTCATCGAGCGGGCCACGCGGCGCAGGGCAACCTACGTCGAGGAGCACCTGCGAGGCCGGGCTGCCGATGGACGTGAAGCTGACCACCTGCGGCTGCGGATCGGGTCGCCCATCCTCGCGCCAGTGGCGATCTTCTCCGATGACGACGGCCCGCTGCTGTACACCGAATCGGCCATGCCGCCGGATAGGGTCGTCTCTTATAGATATTCCCTCGCTCCCGATGACGACTAAGCGGCATTACCCGAGGTCAGGCGAGTAGAATTGCAGGGCAAGCGGCCCCGTCCGGTGCGTCAACACCAAACGGGGCCTGAGATCACTACCAGTGGGAGCTGGAAATGACCCTAGCCCGAGACGATACCCCGGCTGAGCGTAAATGCAGCGTCGAAGGATGCGACCGCAAGCACAAGGGGCGCGGGTACTGCAACATGCATCTCCGGCGCCTTCGTGATCACGGTGATCCTGGGCCAGCGGAGCGCGTGCGCGGCGAGCACATCCCCACATGCACATTCGACGGATGCGGCAAGGACGCCGTTGCGCGAGGGCTGTGCGGAACGCACTATGCGCGCTGGCGCAAGCACGGCGACCCGGAGATCGTGCTGACGGGGGCGCACCCAAAGCACGGCATGACGGATTCGCCGGAATACCGGTCGTGGATGTCCATGAAGCGCCGTTGTATTGACCCTAAGAATCCAGGGTGGGACGACTATGGGGGTCGCGGGATCACCGTCTGCGAACGCTGGCTCACCAGTTTTGAAAACTTCTATGCGGACATGGGCGCGCGCCCGCAAGGAACCTCCATCGACCGCCTCGATAATGACGGCAGCTACGAACCAGGGAACTGCCGGTGGGCGACGCAATCACAGCAGTCGCGAAACCAGCGGCTACGGCGCGGCAAGACCTCGCGGTTCCGGGGTGTGTCCTGGCACAGCACCCAGAAGCGATGGCGCGCGCTGATATGCCCCGTGGATTACGAGCCTGATCAGTACCTCGGCTGGTTCAGCAACGAGGAAGATGCTGCACGGGCCTACGACGCGGCAGCCTTTGCTTGCTGGGGAGCGGCGGCCCATCTCAACTTCCCCGCTGCCTGACGGAGGTGTACGGGCACAGGTACGGCGGCCCGGCTTGACAGTGGTAGACCACGGGACTAGCGTGGGGTCTACCACCTAGCGAGGGAGACACGAGATGGACGTCACTGCCGATCCTCCAGAAGTAACAGACGAGCGGATCTACGAAGACCTGAAGGCTTACCAGGACGGTGGCCTCATCGAGTACGTGCTGCCGACTGAGCCGCTCGGAGAGCAGTGGATCGTCGGCTGGAACGGCCAGATCCTCAAGTTCGTCACCAAGGAAGGGATTGTTGGGTTCCTCACGGGCATCCAGGTCTGCGCCATGTTCGTGGCCAAGCGGCGCTCGGACCCGCTGGCGGGACTGCTCGGGATTTCCTGATGCCTGACCGTCACGCCGAGCGCCCCGTGTGCTTCCGGCCCGCGCCTGACGACCGGGCATGGCTGCTCGCGCACGCGAAGGCAACCGGGCAGGCTGTCAACGCCATCCTCGCTGAGGCACTCTCCCGTCTCCGTTCCCAGCTATCCCCGGATACCCGTGAGACTGGACAGGAGGAACGATGAGGCCGAGGCCATACCCGCTGAGCGAGCGCGTCCACCTAGTCGGCTCAAGTCGGCATCGCGCCTACTGCGGAGTGATCGGCATGGCCGAGCCGCGATCCGACTCGGCCGAGGATGTCAGCTGCCCGTTCTGCTCAGCGCTCTACATGGCCGACCATCCGGAGTTGTACGGCCAGCCACCTGCAGGGGAGGACCGATGAGCGACTATTGGGCAGAAAAGGCGAAGCCCGTCCGCGTGCTCGAAGGAGACGCCGCACTCGTGACCGTTACCAAGGGGGATACGGTCCGCATCATCCCCGACAAGGGACCAGAGCGGGTGATGGTGGTATCCCATGTGGAGCATCACGTCATTACCCTGAGTGACCCGGCAGACAGGGCGGCTGAGAGATGAGCGACGCCGACGAATTGCGTGAAGCCGCAGCACTGATCCGGGAGCGCGCCGAGGGGGCATCGCAGGGCCGCTGGGCGCACATGTGCATGGGCTCGGAGGGCTGCGCGGTCCACAACGACGGGCACCTGCGGGAGCGCGTCAGGGTCACGTTCTGCGGCCGGAAGGAATGGAAAGCCGACCACCGCGACGCCGAGCACATCGCGGGCTGGAGCCGCGAGCCCGCCCTTGCTGTCGCTGACTGGCTGGACGCTGAGGCTGAGGACGCGCGCATATTCCCCTTGCGCTTTCCGCAGGCTCTTGCGGTCGCCCGCGCCTACCTTGGCACGCTCTCCGCCGTCCCTGACAGGGTGACAGCTACCGGGACTACGGAGGGGCCGCGGCAGTACGTTGCCCCCGTGGAGACCGGAGAGCCGTGGCGCGGGCCCGCTCAGGGTGACTGGGATGAGTCCCGGTGAGCGCCGCTAACGCGACCATCGCGGCCCGGCTCAACACCCTGCCGCCGCATGACCAGAGCGTCATCCGCGCCTTCTGGCAGGCCATGGGGGAACTCGACATCCCGCTGCACCCGGACGGCCAGTGCCCGGATCCGTCATCCTGCGTGTGCGCGGAGATGTCCCACTCGGTCTACCTGCGGGCATGCGAACTTCTGGAGGTAAGCCCGTGACCGGCCCTGGCCGCCACTGGCACCCGCAGCAAGCGGGATACCCGGCACCGCGCCCGCAGCCCCTGAAGGCACTCCGCAAGGCATTGCGCGAGTTCCGGGACGAGTGGCTGCGCCCTGCCGTCTTCGCTGCCCTGGCCGGCATCGTGGCCTTCGATGCGGTGATGTGGCTGTGGTGGCAGCGGTGACGGTGTGGCTACCGCGTGCAAACCCGGTCAGGTGCCATGATCGGCGCGTGCTGCATGATCACCTGATCCGCCTGGGCATCGCCGCTGTCGTCGCCCTGGGTGCCGGCTACGCGGCCTTCTGCTCGGGTGAGCCGCCAATGATGAACAGGCGGCACAGGAAGCACCGGAGGCACTAGGGATAGCAGGGCGTGAGCGGTAGAATGCTGAGGGTGAGCGCCATCGACAGGCAGAAGATCATCTATAACGGCGGGATCCTTGAGATCCCGTTCGCGGCCGGCCACGGCACTGCCGGCGCGGTGCTCGCGCTGCTGCGACCGTGCGAGCCGGAGCTTGGCCTGTTCACGATGGGCGGCGTCCAGGTCGCGGACGAGCAGGAGCTTCCGGGCGGCGATGAGGAACTGACCCTGCGGCCCGTGTACCTGCACTAGAACGCCAGCAAGAGCGCACCGAGGAGGAGCCGTGGCACCAGCAGCCGTGATCGGGACCGCACTGCCGGATCTCCGCTCCGTCCCCCTCGGTGACTTCCCCTCGCTGTCAGACGACGTGCTGGATGAGGCACTGAGAAGGCTGGTCGTGCCGCAGCCGGTTCCCGTGGCGGCCTTCAACAGCTCGATCTGATGGCCATGGACTACCGCGACGCTCACGCCGCGATGAAGCTCCCGTGGCGCACCGGCACCAAGCGGGGATTCCCCGGCGCCGGCCAGACCATCTACGCCCAGCTCGGCGCGGAGCCGGACCCCGGGCGTGATCCTTTCATCGGGGTCATGTTCGCGCGGGAACTGGCGCAGGATGCCTGCCGGGCTCACAACGCGGTGGTGGAAGCGCGGGAGATGAGTCCCTGATGGCGCGCGGTCAGGTGAACATCGGCCGCCGCTTCATGTGGTGGCCGCCGTGGTCCTGCACGCACTGGTGGCGCCTGTGGATCTGGACCGGCAGCGATGAATGGGACAACCCGTCCGTCTGCCTAGACCTGCCGTTCCTCGGGTCCTTCATCGTGTTCCACGGGCCCCTGCGCGACTTCCCGTGCGATGAATGCTGGGCTCTGCTGGACGACGAGGCGCGGGCCGACTACCTGCCGGGTGGCTACCTGGAAGGCGGCAGGGTGCATCCTGACAGGCTGGAGGTGGCGTGATGGCCGTCAGCCAGCGCAAGATGCTCGGCCGCTACTGCCGGGGACCGGGCGGCTACAAGTGCCGGTGCTGCCGGGATGACGACACGACCCGCTGGCGGCGGCGGATCGAGCGGCGCGAGCTGGCACGCGAGCTGGCCCCGGTCGCTGACGATGAGTGGCTGGCGTCCATCGTGCCGCTGATCGACCCGTCCGACTGCCGCCACGGCTGCAACGGTGACTGCATTGTGCTCGGTGCAGGCAGCGACGTGTGCGACTTCCTGTGCCATCCGGGGCTGACCACGGATCCGGTCCGGGCGGAACGGCTCGAGCGCAAACTCCGCGAGACGGAGGCCTGATGGCCTGCGACTGCCCCAGCCTCACGGAAAGGTGCCCGCACTGCGGACGGCTCGCAGGCCAGGACCACAAGGACCGCTGCCATGAAGCCGCGGTAGGCGGTGCTAACGTGGATGCGCTGTCGCTCGCGGAGGCGCGGAGGACGGGAGTGCCGCCCCCGTGAAGCGCGGCCGGTGCTCCCGCTGCCGCTACTCGTTCCGGCTGCGCAAAGACGGCACGGTGCAGACCCACTACCTGTACTGCGGATCCGCGAGGAACTACGATCCTTGCGGCGGGAGCGGGCTGCTGCCGTGGGTGGCTGGCGAGGAAGTCGTGACGGGTGAGCTGCACATTGACAGGATCGCCCCGCAGCCCGTGCGCGATGCCCTGCGGCAGGCGGTCCGCTCAGCCGGCCACGGCGAGACAGTCTGGATCATCGGCAAAGACGGCTCCCGCCTCGGTGCCATCGTTTCCGTGCAGCGGGCGATGAGAGGCCCGTCAGCCACTAGGAGGGTCCGGCGAAACTCACCTGACCTGCGGTAAGGCCGGCTTGGTGATCATGCTAGACCCCACGATTCCTTGATCATTACCCCACGCCCGGCAGTAAGGGTAATCTAGGCGCGCGGAGTCAGACCCATCCTGTAGTGGAAGGGAGGGGATACAGATGATCAACTGATCATAGGAGTAAGCTGTATCGTTTGGCCTATGCCTGATCGCTTACGCACGCGCGTTCGGCGGGGCGCCGCTGTGATCCGCTGGGCCGAGGGTAGCCCCGAATCAGCAGGAGGGGGCTCTTAGTGACTTATACGCTGCCATGGGGGACTACGTCGCCATCGCCCCAGGACTCGGTTGAGGCTACTGCGCAATATGTGAACGGCGCACAAATAGGCATGACGCAGTGGGATCTAGCTGTCGCCTTCACTCTTTCATTTCCGGCACCTGACAGCACTGTCGAGAATCAGCGCCTCACTTCACAGACGGTTGTTCGGATTCTCGTTTCGCCTACGCACGCGAAGGTACTGGCCAACTTGCTCACCAAGGCTGTATCGGATTGGGAGTCTAAATTTGGCCCGCTTCCCAGCGTAGAGCAGCTTGCGCCTCGCATGCTACCTGAAGTGGAAGCGGGCCAAACTCCGTCTGGAGGGGAAGATGCCTGACGAGGATAAGACGCGCCGGTTCTTGTCAACGACTGTTGAACCTGATCCTGATCAGGAAGCGGCGCAGAGCCCTGTACCGTACGAGTCCGTCGGGTCCACGGTCGTTCCTGGAGCATCAGGTCCAGATGAGTCCCCTGCGAGCGCTGATCCCGTGGTCGCATGGCAACGGACCCGGCAGGCCGCCGCATACAGGGGTCGCTGGGTAGCGCTGGATGAGGCAAGCGGGCGCGTAATCGCCGTGGAAGGCTCGCCCACCGACTTTGACGAGGACGAGACGCGCGGCGCTACCCTGGTCTTTGTGCGATCTTCAGGGCGCCTGGCGGGGTAAGTAATTGGACCGCCTCCGAAAGCCTCACGTTTTGACGTTCACGCACGGCGAGCCATATAGCTTTATGTTTGGTGCGGGCTTACCTGAGCCAGCAATTTATGTGGAGTTTGCGGCCATTGACGCAGCAGGGCGGCTTCTCGGCCATAAGCGTCTCGGCTGCCTGGTAGATTCGGGTTCCGACTGTACTTTTCTTCCCACCTCACTTCTTCAGGTATTCCATTTGTCGGCGGACGACCTGCCAAAAAAGGATGCTGCCCATGCGTTTGGAGGGGAGAAGATAAAGCTACCCGCAGCAGATCTCGTCGCCCACATTTTCGGCAAGGGGATAGAGGTACTGGCCCTTTTCTCCGAAGCCTGCCCCATGCCGTTGCTCGGTCGCATGGGAGTTTTCGACTCCTTGAATATAGCCTTCGTCAGAAATGAGTCAGTGCGTTTCGCTGTTGCATAGCTTAGGCAGCAGGGATTGTCAGACCCCTTGGATAAAATGAGCCTGTAAGTAAATGACAGGCGCCCCCGCGAGTGCGTCAACACTCCGGGGGCTTGGACCAAGGGATAGGACCCCATGGCCGCTACCACGGTATCACTGCCCCGCGACGCTGCACAGGTCCGCTTGCTGCTGGACAGCCCTGAGATTGCCGGGCTGATCGCTCAGCTTGAGACGACCCGGTGGACCGGGCGACCCGGCTACCCGCTGCGGGCGATGGTCGGCCTGACGCTGGTCAAGAGCCTGTACACGCTCCCGACCTGGACCCGAACCGTCGCGCTGGTCCGTGACCACGCCGCGCTGCGCGACGTGCTGGGGGCGGTCCCGTCCGTGGATGCCGCCTACCGCTTCGGGGCGAAGCTCCGGCTGCACGGCGACATGCTCACCGCGTGCATCGATGCGGTTCTCGCCTCACTGCGCGCCGTCAAGCCGGGAATGGGCCAGACCGTCGCCATTGACGGAAGCGACCTTCCGGCCTACGCGAATGGCCAGAAATACGTTTCACGGGGCGGTGCGCTGCGTAAGCGGTTCTCCGACCCGGACGCCACCTGGGGTCACCGCTCATCCATTTCCACTCGCTCCGGAGGTGGCTATTACGGCTACAAGGTGCATGCCGCCGTCTGCACCGTTACGGGCTTGCCGGTGGCATGGCAGGTGGAGACGGCGAAGGATTCCGAACTGCCGCTCGTGCCCGTCCTGCTGGACGCCGCCGCCGGGCGTGGCTTCGCTCCCGCCGTGGCCGTCATGGACCGTGGCTACGACGCTGAGGACATCTACGAGCTAGCCGAGAGCCGGGGAATCCGGCCCGTCATACCGCTGCGGATGACTCCCGCCGTCAAGGCCGGGAAGGCAAACCCGCCGCAGTGCGAGCACGGCACGTGGACCTTCGCCGGCTCCGACACGAAGCGGGGCGCGTCCAAGTGGAGGTGTCCCTCCGGTGAATGCCAGCCCGCGTCGGTATGGGTTAAGGCATCCCGGCTGCACCCGCTGATCCCCCGCGAGACCGAGCGGTACAAGGATCTGTATCACCAGCGCGGCGCGGTCGAGCGCGAGTTCGGCCGGCTCAAGCACGAGTGGGGGATGCTCCCGCTACGGGTGCGACGCCTGCCCCGCGTCCGGCTGCATGTTGACCTGGTCATCCTGGCCACGCTCGCCAGCGCGCTCGCTGTCACGCGAGCGTAGGGCTTCCTGCTCCGCAGCCCGCCGCAGGCGGGCACTTCGCCATGCCCGGACAGCGAAATCCGGCTCCTGAGACCATCATCCGGCCGGTAAGAGGCCACTACGCCGGTTTTCGGCGGCAATCCGCAGGTAGATAGGCTAGATGCCGTGATCAGGGGCCTTGATCTAGCGGGTTTCGCCGTTCGTAACGCCGGACCCTCCTAGCGGCGGCATCCGCAGCAAGGATATCCGGCCGCAGTTCTTGGATGGCGAACCGTGAATCTCGGCGGCAGGCCCAGCTTCCCCTCGTGTCGCTGAGTGCTCTCACGCTCACCCTGCGCTAGCATCCTGCGCGGGGGTTCAGAGGTTCCCGATCGCATCCCGGGACTCTCGCCACGAGATGCCCGGCCATTTGCGAAGACTGGCCGGGCATCTTGGCGTCCAGGCGCGGAAAAAGCGAGGCCGCCGCTCCCGGGGGGAAAGCGGACGGCCTCGCGGGCAGTCTGCGCAAAGACCACCAGGCGGCCGACAGGGTAGAAGGTCGCGCTCCGTAGCGTAACAAGGCAGCGACGGGGCGCACGTAACCGCTGGTCACGGTGCGTGTCGCTGGTCCTCCGGCACCACGTACAGGCCCTTGCCGGGGGCCGGGCGGATCAGGCCCTCCGCCTTGAGCAGGCTAAGTGCGTGCTCGGCTGTGCCGGCGCTCACCTCGAACTCCTGGCACAGGCGCTTCTTGCTCGGGATCGGCCGCCCCGGCGCTATCTCCCCAGCCTCGATCTGAGCCCGCAGGATGGCTGCCAGCTGCCGGTAAAGGGGTATCTCCCCTTCATAGTCGAGCGTCACAAGATCAACATTAGGCACCCGGAGTAACATGTGCACAATCCGGGGCATCCTAATGCGCATGTGCATAACAGTAGATGTCCAGGGATACCCGGCGTATGGTGAGCAGTGAGTGAGCGAACGGCTACCGGAAGCGGGGACGGGCATGGCTGAGGAACGAGCGCGCTTACAGGAATCGCAGGGCACCAGGGACCTGCACGACCTGGCAGACCTGGAGGATCAATGGCAGCCGTGCTACACGTTCTCGATCGACTACCGCCGCGCTGGTGCCATCTGGAAAGCCCGGCCCGCTGACGGCGGCACGCCCATCACGGCGGACAGTGCGGCAGCTCTCCGGGCCAAGCTCCGGCAGGCCGCGCCCGTGGACAGGGGCTCCCGGTGAACGGCGGCGGCTGGGAACTGGCACGCCTGCAGGCCCGCTACGGCGGGGCGTGGGTCATCACCGAGGGAGACGGCGTCTTCACCGCGGTCCCGCGAGGCGACGGCGACACGCTGACGGCCAGCAGCGCGCAGGTGCTCCGCTGCTTCCTCGATGACGCCCTTGTCAGCGCGGCCTACGCGGAGGTCGGCCGTGGCTGACGCGCTCGAGACCGTCACCGAGGCCATTGCGCGCATCGACGCCGCTAACCCTGGCTGGGCATCGTACGTAGCCGGCGGAAAGTGGTTCGCGCGGCGCACGGGGGAACTGACGAAGCATGAGCGCGCCACCAGGCCCCAGCCGCCGCTGGAGGCGGAAGGGCCGGACGAGCTGCTGGAGCTGATCGAGGTGGCCAAGGAGGAAGGGGCATCCTGGGGCTGAGCCGGCTGCCGTGCCGGTTGTCCCCCGCCTCCGGCACGGCAGCCTTAGTTGTCACGGCGGCGCGTCAGGCTTGCATGCAGAGGAGATTCCTATCGACCCCGACAGGGAACGCTGCGAGCGGTCTTTAAGGCAGCGCGCCGCCGTGACTCCCCTCCGGTGCGGAGGCTAGCGCTACGGGAGGGAAGGGCGCAGGCATCTGGTCACTACTGGGGTGGCGCCCGGCATGCCAAGGTATTTCAGACAAGAGTGTCTCATCGTGAGAAGTCGCCCGCGCGGCAGTGCACGATGGTGTATAGCTTCCCGGCCGCCCCCTCCGGTACCGGGAGCCAAGCGCCGCGACGGCGTGGCCGGCAACCTGCGCGAACGTTTCCTTGGCCGGAGACAGCGCGTGGTGGATGCCGGCCCGCCGTCGCGGCCTTTTTACGCAAACCGCCGTTCACGGTGCGTGACTTGGCCATCACTGTATGCTACGGAGTGCGTTCACCCGCCACGCGGGTAGTCTCCGGCCACTAGACCCGCCGCTGCCTCTCAGGTCAGCGGCGTTAACATCTGTCCCGCGCTGCCGCCCCCGGCAGTGCGCAGATAGCGGGGATAGTGGTATGCGGCGACGGGGCCTGGCATGGACGGCGGCACTGGCGGCAGCGGCAGCCGTGGCGGCAGGAGTCGTCGTGGCGATGCGCTCACGGCAGCGACGGGACGTCCTGGTTACCCGGCTGGCCGGCGACCTGGCAGATTCCCGCGGCCGGGAGTGCGCGCTTGCCGAGCGGCTCGCCTGGTATCAGGCTGCGGCCCCGGTCCCCTCGCTGCATCTCGTGCGCGATCAGCCGCCCGCGCGGCGCACTTCCAGGTAGGCCAGGACGGCGCGGCGCTCGTCCTCGGTGAGTTCCGGTATCTGCGGCGCAAGGGCAGGCGCTGCCTTGATCACCGGCTCGCGGCCGGCCAGGATGCTCCGCGCCGAGTCCGGCTCCCAGCCCAGCGCAATCTCAACGTCCGCCAGGGTGACCGCGCCGACCTTTAGCCCTTTCTCCAGCTTGCCGAGAGTCCGTGCCGTCACGCCGGAGACGTCGGCAAAGGCCAGCCGGTCGCGGTAGCCGAGCTTCACCCTGCGCGCGACCACGTAGCTGGCAAGGCGTTTCCAGTCCTCTTGCGCCATGCAGACACTATGCCGGAAGGGTTAGGAAGAATCCACCCTGACCGCAGAACTACCAGTGACCCCAGCCGCAGCACGCGCGATCACCTTCCACCCTGAGTAAAGAATCAGGGAATCCAGGTCAATTGACTTGACTTTGCTTCCATTCACTTCCACCATGGGTCCATGCCTGATATCAAGGGTCTGGAGCTACGGCGACAGCGCGTCGGGCGCGGCATGACGAAGTCCCAGCTTGCCGTCGCCTGCGACATCTCAGCCCGCTACGTAGCGGAGCTGGAGAAGGAGAACTACGCGCCGAGCATCGAGGTACTGCACCGGCTGGCCGCCGCGCTAGAAGCGCCAGTGGCCAGCCTGATGCAGGACCCGGAGTGCGACCCGCTCACGGCGGGGACAGCGGCGTGAAGCGCCCCGACGTGGCAGCCCGCAACAGGGCAGCCGGGAACGTGCCGGGAGCAGGAGCCGCACTGCGCGGTGCCTTCGCTGAGCGCGTGCGTCAGTACGCCGACCTCCGGCACAAGGGCGCAACCGCCATCGAGGCTGCGGGCCTGCTGGGCGTCCACTGGGACAGGACCGGCAGCAAGTACGAGCGCTGGTATCAGGCGGCCGAGCGCGGCGAGATCGAGCTTCCCGGAACGGGCGGTGCCGCATGACCGCCAGTACCGCTCCCCGCGAGTCCTGCCCCGGCCAGCACGCGGTCCGCGCGGCAGGGGAGAAGGCAGCACGTGACGCCCTCGCCGCATCTCCCGGACGGTCACCGGCTCCCCTGGAACGGGCAGTGCGGCTGCTGGACGAGGGGCTAGCGGAAGCGGCAGGCAAGAAGGGCGCCGACGCGGCCTGAGACGTGAAACGGGGCGCCAGCTACCACTGACGCCCCGGAAGGAACCGCACGACCACGATACAGGGAGGAACCGCAATGTCCACCAAAGCACCCCTTGTCACTGACGAGGGCGCGCTATGAGGCCCCAGGGAACGCGCGTGCTGAGGCGCGAGCAGCGCCACGCATGGCGCGGGCTGACCAGCCGGGGACGCCACGCGCGCACCGTCAGGACCGCCTACGGGCAGCAGCAGCGGATACGCGATCACGTCGCTGAGTTCTCCGCGTGGTGCGCTTCCCGCCGCGAGGCGCTGCAGCAGACGGAGAGTGCGTCATGAGCGCCCCGGCAGCCCTCCCGGTGACAGGCCGGAACGTGACCCTGGCCATGCCCCAGCCGGTGAGCATCGGCTACGTCTGCCCCAAATGCTTCGGGGTCGGCAGCGGCACCGGGCGCCACGAAACCCACCGCGCAAGCTGCGAGGACTACCGGCCCGTAGCCCGCCACGGCCTCGTCTACTGCCCCCAGTGCCTCCGTCAGGTCCGGGTGGACAACGGGACGGTAGGCACTCACAGCCACGTGCTGTGCCCCGGTACGGAGTGCAGCGGGACCGGCAGGGCGGTGATCGGGCGATGAGCGCCACCGAATCCGCCGAGGTCATGGCCAGCCTGCGCGAAGCCGCGCGAATGATGCGGGGACTCGCCGAGGGCGCAACCTCCGGCAACTGGGATCACCTGTGCATGGGCTTCGAGGGCTGCCAGGTACTCAACGACGGGCACCTGCGGGACCGCAAGCGGGTCGCGATGTTCGGCCGGAAGGAGTGGAAGGCGGACCACGCGGACGCCCGCTACGTGGCAGCTATGCAGCCAGCAGTCGCGCTCGCCGTCGCCGCCTGGCTGGAGGGCACGGCGCAGGGCATCGAGCATGACGCGAACGAGGACCGTGACGGCTGCTACTGCGTAGCCGAGCCGTCCGCGCACCGGGCCGCTGACGTGGCCCGCGAGTTCCTGGCATCCGTTCTGCCTCGCGCCTGCCGGGAGGCGTCATGACCGGCATGCAGGCCACGCTCCGCGCCATCGCAGAGCGGGACCACATCACCGAGGACCAGGCAGCCCGCAACCGTATCGCTAGCGCCTACGAGCGGCTTGCCGCCGCTATCCAGCACCGGGCAGACGTCGAGGACCGCATACGCGCCCGGCTGCTGCCGCGACTGACTTGCAACGAGGGGGACCACTGACATGCCTACAGCAACGAAGCCGAAGCCTGCCGCCAAGCCACGGGCCATGGACCATGGACCGCTATCCGTTGACTTCGCTGCGCAACTCCTGCGTGAGCGCACCGACCTCGCCTGGGTGCTGGGCATCGGCGAGCCGCGGGAAGCCACCGACGAGGAGAAGGCCCGCTACGAGGAACGCCGGCTGACCGACCCCGCGTTCGGTGCCCTTTACGCCCTGTCCGAGCAGGCACTAAGGGGAGAGGACGTGGCGCTCCTGCCCGTAGTCGCCGTGGACGCCGGGCCAGCACCGGAACTGGACGCGCTGGCAGCGGCAGCAGAGGCCGACCGCGCGGAGTTCGGGCTGGCGCCCGTCACGCTAGCCGAGGCTGCCGCAGCCGGGTACGAGTTCGTTCCCGTACCCCGCGATGACGTGTCGCCCGATCCCTTTGACGAGATCTTCGGTCCCCGCACCGAGGCAGACGAGCGCCGCGATGAAGGCGTGACGAAGTTCCTTGAGCTTCACGACTCGGAGCCGATGCCCGCCGACCCGGTTCTGGAGCCTGACGAGGACGCTCCGGGGACCGTGATCATGCCGGCAGCGGACATGCACACGACCGTGATTGACGCGGTTGAGGACGACGGAGCGGCGGCATGAGGCGCCCGCGCTGGACCCGGCTCTACTGCCTCCGGGAATCCCTCGCCTTCGGTAATGGACGCTGGCACCTCGCCGTCTGCCCGTACTGCCGTGGCATGAGCCGCTACGTCGATGAGCAGGAGGCCGCGAGATGAGCACCAGGCAAGCCGAGGTGCAGTTCCTCGTCACGGTATCGGTGGAGGCCGAGCCCGGCGGCTGGGGCGACAGGTCGCTAGAGGATTACGCGGAAGTCGCCCTTCGCGGCGCGAACCTGCGCGATGCCGGCTTCCTGGACGGGTTCGCGGACCTGTCGGCTGAGGCGTGGGTTGACAGCGTGGAGCGTGCCTCATGACCACCACCGCAGACGTGATAACCCTCCCGGTCTCAGAGCAGACGGCAGCGGACGTGCTCGACGCGATGGCTGAGCGGGACGCCCCGCTGTTCGAGGTCCGGCCGTGGGCAAGCGCAAGCCTCAGCGAGGAAGAACTGGCGCTTGCGTGGATGGACTTTACCGAAGCCGTCCGGGTCCGGAACGGGCTGGCTACGGGGCTGGTGACGTGGGCAGAAGTCTGGCCCGAACTCACGTGCGCAGGCCGGCAAGAGGAGGCGCTCCAGCTCGCGTGCGCTGAGGTTGACGATGCGCTGCGCTACCTGATGGCAGGCACTAGATGACCGCCGCGACGGAAGTGCGGACGACGCGCGAGGACGACTCTAGGTTTTACCCGTACCCGCCGACCGGCGAGCAGCTTGATTCCGTCACCACGGTCATCAGCGCGACCAACAGCAAGCCGTGGATCAAGAAGTGGTACGGCACGTCGTCAATGGCGTGGGCCGTCGATCACATGACGCTACTGGCGCAGACGCTGCGGGATGAGCGGATACCGCAGGACGAGCGGCGCCAGGCCGCGATCGACCTCGGGAAGGACGCCGCCGAGCAGCTACGCGCGGTCAAGGCCGACGCCGGGACCTACGTGCACGACGTGCAGGAGGCCCTGATCCTCTGGGCCGCGTCGCCGGGCCGCACCGGGGCCGACATCGCCATCCCCGTGCTGCCGGATCACCTGCGGGACGCCCTGTATGACGGCGAGCCCGTCGAGGATGTCGCGGACTTCATGATCGAGGGGTTCCTGAGCTTCGTCGCGCACTTCAACCCGGTTTTCGAGGCGACGGAGATGGCGGTCTACAACCAGCCTCTCGGCATCGCCGGGACGCTCGACATGATCATCGTCCTGACCGGGTACGCGATTCACCCGGATGGCTCCCGGCTCATCGCCTGCCCCGGCAGCGTCGTGTCGGTCTGCGTGGACACCAAGACGGGCCGCAACCAGGAAGGCACCTGGAAAGAGCAGCTTGCCGCGTACCGGCGGATGACGGAATGCCTGCTGCCGATGGGCGACCTGCAGCCGATGCCGCGCACCGACGCCGGAGCCGTCCTGCACCTGCGGCCCGAGTACCCGGACGGCTACCTGCTGATGCTGGTGGCCGGGCCGAAGGACGAGGTTGCGTGGGAGCGGTTCCGGAACGCCGCCGGGGTCTACCGGGACCGGCAGGTGGAGAAGGCCAAGCCGGGCTACGCCGTGCGCCCGCTGCGGGCTGACGGCACCATGCCGGGGCCGCGGATCTGCGACCTGGCCGGCGAGGGCTACGGCCGGGCACTGTCGCCGCTCGGCAAGGCACTCGGGCCGGCGACGGAACTGGAAGACCTGGCCCGGTTCACCGTGGCCGACGTGCTCGCCGTCAAGGGCGTCGGGCCGAAGCTGATCGAAACCATCCGGGTAATGCTCGCCGATCACGGGCTGAGCCTTGCCGGGGAAGCCACCGCATCGGGGGAGGCGGCGTAATGGCCATCTTGGATATCCAAAGACGCGGGCAGCAGATCGGACGGATACGCCTTGGCCAGCTAGTCCAGGCGTCCAACGGAAAGATGCGACCCGACAAGCTGAGCACCTTCAGATTCACTACTGCGTCGCGAGTCGCTGCCGACGCCATCGCCGAGCTTTACGGCGGCGAAGTGCGCGACTGGCAGCGCGGGCAGTTTGAGGTCATCACCAAAGAGTCGGCCATCGGCGTGACCGTGCCGCCGCGCGATCAGGTGATCTCGCAATGGTATGAGAAGTGGAACAAGGGGGGAGCGGAGAGGCGCTGCGATTCCCGGCACGAGCAGATAAGCAATGGTCCGTGCCTGTGCCCGCACGCCGCTGACCCTGGCGACGAGGACGAGGTTGCGCGCTGCGCCTTGGAGCGCGCCGGGCTGGCCAAGCTGAACCCGCCGCAGGCGTGCAAGCTCGTCACCCGCATCTCGGTCATGATCCCCGACCTGCCCGGCCTGGGAATCTTCCGCCTGGATTCAGGCAGCTACTACGCCGCCAGCGAGATAGGCGACGCGGCGATCCTCATGCAGGCAGCCCGCGACAAGGGCGTCCTGCTGCCCGCCATCCTGCGCATCGAGCAGCGGCAGCGGATCGCCGGGGGCAAGACGACCAACTACCCGGTCCCCGTGCTGGAAGTGCTGGCCACGTTCCGCCAGATCGCCTCCGGGGCGCTCGAAGGCCGGGGGATCATGGCTCAGCTTCCGCCCGCTCCCGGAGAGCAGCCGAAGGCCATCGCCGCAGCGCCGCCGCCCGTCCCTGCTGCTGAGTCTGTAGCGCAGCCCGCGCCACCGCTGCCAGATGTGCCAGCGGACGAGCCCGGCCTTGAGGACTGGGAGCGCGCCGAGCAGATCGCGGCGAAGGCCAGGAACGCCACGTCACGGCGCGGGATCGAGGCGTGCGCCGCCGAGGCCGAGGATAAGGGGCTGGGCGACGAGCACGTCTGCTCCGACCGCCAGAACGACACCTGGGAACCGCTCAAGCCCTACCTGCAAGACCTGTGGCGCAAGCAGGCTGCAGCGTGAGCGCCCTTCAGGCAGCCGTGAACGCCCGCCGGGAACTCCTGCGGGTAGCGAGGGAAGTCCTGGCCCACGACGCCACCCCGGAAGCCCTGGATCTTCCCGCGAGGGACCTGGCGGCAGCCGTGGACGAGCTTCCGCCACGTCACCAGCCTGAAGGGTGGGAGACGCCGTGAGCATGCCCGCCCGTCACGAGACCATCCCCGCCGGCCGCTGCGAATGCGGCCACTGGGCGCGGCCCGATGAGATCGGCGAGTGCCGGCTCTGTGACTGCAAGCGCCACATCTCCGGCAGCCGCGACCCGCAGACGCCGCCCGGTGCCGAGCGCGACCTCCAGTCCTACTCCGACGCGCTTGAGGAGGCGGGCGAACTGCTCGCGCGCGCCCGCAACGCCGAGCTCGAAGCCGAGGAGGCACGCGACTCCGCACGCCGCCGGGCACAGATGTCGCCCGATTGCCCGCCAGCCGGCGTGTTTAACGGCGTCCGGATCACGGTCGCCTATGTCACCGCCTGGGTTGAGGACCAGATCAAGGACGAGGAGCGCGCTTACCGGCTGGCGAAGGTGGCACGGCAGGCGGCATCCGATCACCTGCGGAAAGTCGGCAAGCAGGGCAGCTTCCAGCAGACGCTCACAAAGTCCGTGGCGGACGCCTACCGGGGCCAGAGGGGTGAGGGATTTTGAAGCGCGGCGGGAACCTCCAGCGCAAGGCGGAGATGCCCAAGGGCACCAGGCCGCTACGGAGGGCGACGGGCCTTAATGCGCGCGGAAAATTGCCCGAAGTTGCAGGGGCGTCCGGAGCGCAGAAACGGAAAACGCGCAGGGAAACGGGTTTCTCGCAAGGCCGCAGCAAGGGACTGCGATTCCGCAGCGCTAAGACAGCCCGCAAGTACGTGACGCGCCGCGCCATCGTCGCCGAGATGTTCGCCGAGCCGTCCATCTGCGAAGTGCCGTGGTGCACGAACATCGCCACCGACCCGCATGAGCCGCTAACGCGGGCACGGGGCGGCGACATTCTCGACCGCGACGCAATCCGCAAGGTCTGCAACCCGTGCAACTTCATGTTCGCCGCCGACGAGCAGCCCTGGATGTATGACCTTGGCTTTCTTGTTCATTCGTGGGATGGCGCGGCATGAGCGCGCTCGCCTGCGAGGCGCAGTGGGAAATGCTGCCCTTCATCTGCGGCGCCCCGGCAGAAGGCCAGTACCGACGCGCGTGCGTCCATGAGCACGTCCGCGACGGCTGGCTGTGCGAGCTGCACGCCATGTTCACCGAGGCCGCGCTGTGCCAGACCTGCCATGACTTCGACGGCCACGAATGCCCGATCAACCTCGTGCGGATTGGCGACGTTCCCGCAGAGGGAGTGCCCGCATGAACCACGCCCTGGGCACCTTCCTGGCCCTCCTCGCCGCCATTGCCATCCTCACTTCCCCGCTGCTCTTTGCATGGCTGACCGGAAAGCTCGCCGCGCGCAGGGACCGCCGCTCTCACCCGTGGTGCTGTGACTGCCGGGAACGCCGCCAGGAAGCCCGCTCCCGCCACCCCTCGGGGCAGGTGATGGATTCCGCCAGCCGCCTGCTGTGGGCCGAGCTGGATGCCTTCAGCGGCCTTGAAGATGACCCGCACTGGCGACGGGTGACCGACATCCTCGGTGCCCCGTACGCAGCCGACTACGACCCTGACCGCACCGATGAAAGGGGGCAGCCGTGATCGCAACTATCGCCGTCAGCGCCGCTGCCGTTATAGGCATTCTCACGATCGCATACGTATTCCGCGACGCCATGCACCAAGGATACCGGATTACCGCATCCTTCGCCATTGCGAAGCCGAATCCGCCGAGGGAAAGGGCTGCTGTTTTGGAGCCCGCAGAGGTTAAGGGAATCGCGAACCGGCACCCGGCGAGTGCGGCATGAGCGCCGATGTTGCGCCCCTCGTCGCCGCCGGGGTGGCGCTCATCGAGGACAAGCGGCCCGGCGCGGTAGCCCTGCTCGACCCGGCTGAGATGCGGATCGCATCCTCATGCGACTGCCCCCTCGGCCAGACGTTCGGCTCCTACGCGAAGGGATGCCGGGCACTCCGCCTTGACGACTTCGGTGCCGCCCGGCACGGGTTCACGTGGCCGTCTGCCGGCTTCGGGTCCGGGTTCAGTTCCCACGCCTTCATAGCGGACCTTGAGGACGAGTGGCGCAGGGTGATCACGGAGAGGCGGCGTGCGGCATGAGCGAGCCACTACCGCCAGAGGCCGTCACCGCGCTAGAGCGGGCCGGCCTGCGGAAAGACGAACTCAACCCGGAGACGCTGGCGCGCATAGCCAGCCGCTATCCGCTGGTGATACCGGATCTCGTGATCGACCGCCTGAAGCGGTACTTCGCCATTGACCCGGCCGACGCGCTCAGCAGGCCATTGGCAGCGTGGGGCGGCAAGTCCGCTATCCAGTCCGTCGCAGACGGCGACCGGACCTGGGACGCCATCCTTGCCCACTACGACGACCTGTTCAGGTGGGATTACCGTGGCTGAGCCACTGCCGCCCGAGGCCGGACGCTGGCTTCTCACCCTGAGCGGCGGATACCCGGACGGGATCTGGTGCTGCTCAGCCTGCATGGCTCCCCTTACCGAGGGAGTGATCACGCATGAGGACGGATGCCCGGACTCGGC